>Ga0114958_10000038_pt1 | contig 105210 bp, 99 predicted proteins | sample C_130208_EF_Meta_FD_89577 | JGI IMG/M metagenome (GOLD analysis project Ga0114958, IMG submission 89577) | Freshwater microbial communities from Lake Croche, Canada to study carbon cycling - C_130208_EF_MetaG | ecosystem: Environmental > Aquatic > Freshwater > Lake | place: Lake Croche, Canada...
CGCCAGTCGCGTAGACGAACTCACGCCGCGGCGCTGGAAGACCCTGTTCGCCGATAATCCGCTGCGCTCCGATCTGCACAACTTCCCGTGCTGAACCAGAACGCCGCGTAGTTACCGGTTACGAGGCGCTGTGTCAGGCAAATCTGAGTACGCTGCAAAGAACCGCGACGACCTCGCCGCCAAAATGACCCCTGCCCAGATTGCCGAGGCGCAGAAGCTGGCGCGTGAGTGCCAGGCGCGGAAGTTTAAGGGGTGTTGATGCTCATACCCCCGGTGAAGCGGGAGGAGACGGACGCGCCATGCATTTGGCAGTGTGGCTCGGGAGCATGAACTGGGTATCCCTTCACTCTCAACCAGCGGGTAACCCTGGTCGCCTGGTTCTACTTCCCAAAGCTGTCGGAAATAGGGGGATTACCCATGCAGATGAACCTTGCAAACCAAAAATGGAGAACAAATGAAAACACTAATGCTCATGGTAGCGCTTATCTGCGCTATACCGATGGCTGTAACTGCTGCAGATCTTCCCGTAAAGAAGTCCAACTCAGGGATCTGCCATGAACCTGTTAGCACGTACTACGACAGGCATGTCACCGTGAATTTACGCGATCATTGTTCTGCGGCACGCGTGCGTCCCGGCGGCCCAGGCCCGATTGATCGCCGCCCCGAAATCGCTGGCGAAAGCAGGACACGTGAATTAGCATCAGGACATATTCGTTAGGGGTCGGCGATTTCTTCCATGACATATGCGGTTGATGCAGTGCCGCCCGCCAGGATCACCTGGCTCAACGCTCTGCAGCATATTTCGCTGAGCGCGGTGACGCTGGTTTTTCCGCGCATCGTCGCCGAGGCGGCGGGGGCCGACGCCGAAACCACGACCCGCTATGTCAGCCTCGCCATGGTCGCCATGGGAATCGCGACCCTGATCCAGGCCTTTGGCCGGCGCGGAATCGGCTCGGGGTATCTGTTGCTGGGACACTGCACGATCCTTTACGTGCCCTTCGCCGTCGCGGCGGCGCAATCCGGCGGGCTTGGCGCGGTCGCGGGTCTTACCATCATCGCCGGCCTGACCGAGATGGCGCTGTCGCGGTGCGTGCGTCCGTTGCGGGCCTGGATCTCGCCGGAGATCATCGGCGTCGTCATCACCCTGCTCGGCATCATGCTGGGTGTTTTCGGCCTCAAGCTGATGATCGGCGCCGGCCCGGGCGGCGCGGCCGGGCCGCTGGAGGTCGTCGCTTCGGCAATCGCGCTGGCCGTCATTATCGGCGTCGGCATCTGGGGCAACGCCGCGCTGCGGTCGCTTGCCGTGCTGGTGGGTGTCGCCGCCGGCTGCGCCGCCTGGATAGGACTGGAGCTCGGCTGGGGCGACCTGGCCGCTGCCACCGCCGAAATCAGTTTCGTGATTACGGTCTGGCCGCTGACGATCCCCTCCTTTCCGCTGGTTTTCCTGCCAGGATTTCTGATCGGTGCGCTCGCCTGCTTCATTCGCGCCATCGCCGATCTCACGGCCTGCCAGCAACTCGCCGACCCCAACTGGAAAGCGCCGGATTTCGGGAACATCCGCGCTGGCACCCTGGCAGACGGCATGGGCACGGTGGTGGCTGGCATCGCCGGCGTGCTGGGCAGCAACACCTATTCCGGCAGCGTCGGCCTGAGCGCCGCCAACGGCGTGATCGCGCGGCGTGTCGGCATCGCCGCCGGCATCGGCTGGATCCTGCTCGGCCTCACCCCTGGCTCGGCCAGCCTGATCTACGCCATACCCGTAGGCATCCTCGGCGCGGCATGTTTCTACTCGGCGACCTTCACCATCAAGATGGGGATCGGCATGCTGGCGCAGCGGCTCGTCGACGCGCGCCGGACGCTGGTGATCGGCGGGGCCGTCGTGATCAGCGTGCTGACGCCAGACCTGCGCGGCCATCTGGATCTGCCGCCGTTGGGCGTGCAGGTGATGAACTCGCCCCTCGCCGTCGCCATGATCGCCGCGCTGGCGCTGAACGCTATCTTGCGGCTGGGCATATCGAAGGACGCGAGCCTGCGATGGAATCCGGCGGACGGCGTCGCCGCGCTCACGCAATTCGCCGATGCCCAGGGCCGCCTCTGGGCCGCTCGCGTCGACCTCATGCAGCGCGCGGGCAATTTTCTCGAGGAATTCGCCCTGCTCGCGCCGCGCGTCGTCCAGCATGGAACCGAGGCGGCACTGGATTTTCAGTACAACGAAACCGGCCTGCGGATCGAGCTTTCGTGGCAGGGCGAGCCGCTCGTCCTCGGCGCAACGGTCAATCCCGAAGCCGACGACGACACCCTGCAGATCGCCCTGATGCGGCACTGGGCCGACGAGCTCAGCCCAGACAGCAAAGCCGACGGCCGGCAGACGCTGGTCGCTTATATCGACGACCGGTGAAAGACAGGGCCGTCATCCGGTGACGGCATCGACGATGCCTTGCACCCCTGGCGAGTGCCGCAATTGAGCCCGGCTGCGTCACACACGATCCAACCTGATCGTGGGCGCACGCGCCTTTGCGGGCAACTTGTTCGATGGTCACACACTGAACGAGCAACTCGAGCAGGCCGCGCATAGCACCGCATTCAGTCGGTCGCCGATCTCGCCCTTCAGATGGCAGCGCCCCATCCGGTGATCGGCCTTGCCATGAGGGTAACTGGAAAACCCGAGTTACCCTCAATGTTACCCTCACTGCAGCCCGACACAAGGGGTCCTATGCGGCCCTATGTGCTGAGGAGAATCACCTAACTTGTTGATTTTGTTAGGTCGTTCTCCTCATGCGGCCCCATGTGGAGCCTTCATTGGTGGAGCCGGGGGCTACCAACAAAAGTGCATAAGTTACTGAAAATAAATAAAATAAGTAACGTTTAAATAAACGAATGCCCCCAAAGATGCCCCCAGTCGGGATCTGCTGAGCCCTAATCGCTCGCGCGCGCGAGGCATCGGAGCGCCGCCGCTCGGCTAGGCAATGGAACGACCTATGGCACTGCCTCGAAATGCGCGACCGAGTGAGAGGCATTAATCCGCGCGCCCTCAAAGAATTCGTGTGCGCTTAATCCTAGCTCAGCGAGCGCCGCACCGAGGTCAGCGTCTGAGCCAACCTCGAACAGACGCGTGGTGGGCGATTCGGCGTCAGTGAACACAGCCGCCAGGCGGAGCTTCAATTCGCCGGCTCCGCTACAGAACAGATGAAAGGCGGATCCGTCGACTTGCCCGGCCAAGACGTGATCGCCAAGCTCAACATCCGAATCATCGGCCAGAAGCATCCAAACTATACGGGCCCATGCCGGCTCGAAATTCGGAACTGCCCACCAGCCTTGGGAGCGAAGCCATTGTTCGGCGTCCTTAACCTGGCCGGGTTGTAGCTTGATTTCGTCGTCGATCCCGTGCGTCATCTCGTATGAAAGAACGTATCCGCCCTCAACACACTGAACTTCAACTCCATTGATGGTCTTTGGAAGTTCGTATTCGCCAGTAAAATCTCCGTTTTCATCGACGACGGCGTATTCGTTCGCGTCCGCGATTCCTGCGTAGCCTTGGGTGACGAGCTCGACTGCGTAATCCAAGCCACCTGTCGTTCCCTTCAAGAACGACCTTGTTGGGAGACCGCCGACCATCCCCTCCGCCAGTATCTCGTCGTTAACTAGCGGTTCCGGAATTGGATTTGCTGGAGTTTTCCCGGCCGGTTCAGGGCCAGCGTCCGAGCCCGATTTGGAATCTCCCGTCTTGATGAACTGTCCGAGCTTTAGATGCGGCATCGGCGGCAACTCGTCCATTCCAAAACCGACGACCTGAGTCAGGATTCCCTTGCTTGATATTTCGCGCTCGACATCTGCACCCGGTCCAAAAGTGACCTTTACGAGGTGAATGCCCGCTGGGAGTCGGCCATTCTGCTTGAGGTATTGAGTCGCGGAGTGCCGCTTGGCGGCATATAGCCGAGTTCCTAGCGCGCCGTACCAACAGGAGCCCGGGGCCCCCTCCCAGCTGATAAACCGGTAGTGAGAGCGCTCGACGAGCTGCTGGATCTCTTCATTATCGTGATGGTTATCGTAATTCTCAGTTGGCATGGACTATCCCGCTAATCTCTTCTCAATGCTGCTTCCTCGATCTTAGTCGGGTCCTAGCTCCCAGTCTGATGTGGCGGGGTCAAAATTTGACCTTGTGGTAGATATGACCAGATCGTTCGGTAATGGGCATAGTCGTTATACCGCTCGGTCAAGAAAGAGCTTTCAAAAGTGCGCCGCCGCATTGGGCTAAGACGCCAGTGCAACGGGTTCTTCCTAGACGCAACAGAATGCAAATTGATTACTGAACGGAGAACGGAGGCGTCAGGTACAACGTTGCGAGGTCAAATGTGTAGGCGAGTGTGTACCCACCCAAATAGATCGCCGTGCCATAACAGGACCCGGTTGACGCAACCCTGTAGGGATTTGATGCGTTGTTGGTTGTTGGCCAACTCAATCGTCGACTATAACTGTGGAGCGATAATTTATTGCACTCGAACACCAGAAACCGTACCAAACCCGATTATCCCGTTTCCATTGTCGTAGTAGAGAAACCCGGAAAGCCCCGTGCGCGTTTGATCGACCGTAACTAAGAGCTTCCAAGAATTGAAAACTCGAATAGCAAGATTGACAGTGAAAGTTGAAATCATCGTTCGGGACGCAAAGACATTTGGCGTGAGCGCGTATCCACCCGTCACCGAATACGGACCAGCAACCGCCGATGGGTTTAGGTAACTCACCTCCGTCATGGTTGACGGCAGTACGTTACCTAAGCCATCAAAGTTCAAGTTCCCTTGCCAAAACCGTCCGGAGTTTCCGTCGTAGCTGTAAACGTAGTATTCACCGATGAGATCTGCGAGGGTGGCCGGAGAGTTGTTGATACCGGAAGCCCCCGTCGCTCCTGTTGCGCCCTGCAGGCCCATAGCACCCGGAACGCCTTGAGGCCCAATAGGACCCACAGGCCCGACGGCACCATCATTTCCTGGAATGCCCTGCGAACCTTGAGGCCCTGTGGCACCAGCCGGCCCGGCTAATCCTTGGGGACCCGCAGGCCCCTGAACACCTTGAGGCCCTATTGGACCGATGGGACCGACGGCACCGTCATTGCCAGGAAGACCCTGTGGACCTTGAGGACCAGTCACACCGGGCATTCCCTGAATGCCTTGAGCGCCTGTGGGCCCCTGCGGGCCTGCCAACAGTGATCCCACGCCAAGCTGCCCCGAGACGGAATCAATGAACACAGGCGCCGCTGCTGCATCAGCACGAAGGTCCGTGGTGGCCACCCCCGCGATGAATGCCTGACTGTGAGCAACCAGCCCCAGAGTCGCATCAGGAACAACGTTGCCGATGCGAATGGTATTGCTCTCATCAAACTGTGTGGTCGTGTTCCCTATACCGATGTTGTTACTGCCGGCGGCGATATTCCGGCCCGTTTTGAACCCAAGAAACAAGTTGGCCGTTCCAGTCGTGAGGTTTGGCAGCGAGTTGTAGCCAACCGATGTGTTGTAGTCACCATTCGTCGTGACGCCATCGTGTCCTTCTTGTGCACTCGCTCCAAGAGCCGTATTCCCGTTCCCAGCAACGGCAAAATACCGCGTCTCATTTCCGAGCGCAGAGTTCTCATTACCTGTTGCGTTTCTGTTGAGCGCTCCATTTCCGACGCCCGAGTTCAATGCACCGATCGTGTTCCAGAGAAGCGCGAGATTGCCGATACCAGTATTTGCGATGCCACTTGAAGTTCTCGACAAGACACCGTACCCAAACGCGGTATTCTGATAACCAGACGTATTGCTTTGTAACGTCCAAGTTCCTGCAGCCGTATTGTAGTAGCCGCTCGTATTTGCAACTAATGCTTGATATCCAAGCGCTGTATTCGATGAGCCCGTGGTATTCAAGGCAAGCGACCCATCCACAAGAGCCAGATTAAGATTTGCATCGGCCGCAACCGTGCCGGCGCTACCGGCGGGCCCAGTGGCACCTGTTGGTCCCGTCGCGCCAGACGCACCGGTCGCGCCCGTCACCCCGACAACCCCCTGCACGCCCTGAGGCCCAGTCGCCCCTGCAGCACCCGTAGCACCAGTCGGCCCCTGAGGAATCACAAAGTTCAGCCTCGCTGCCGTTGCCGTCCCAGCATTGGCCACGCTGGCGGCGCTACCCGGCGCACCCGTTGTGGTTGTCCCAATGCTAACGGTGACTGAGCCTGACGTACCCGCAGGACCCGTTGGCCCTGCGGCACCAGTCCCGCCTTTAGCGCCCGCTGCCCCGGCTGATCCGGTCGCACCCGTAGCGCCTTTGGCACCTGCAGGACCAGCTGGACCCGTCGCGCCCGTCGGACCCGTCGCGCCTTTATCTAGTGACTCGACGGTCAAGCCATAAGTCACCGACCCGGAAGTACCTGCGGCTAGGCTTAACAGATAATCACCGTCCGGCGGTGCTGCGACGAATGAAGCAGTGACCGATGTTGCGGTGGCTGTTGAAACAGTGAGCGCAGTGCCGTTGACAGTCACCGTCGGTTTAGTCGCGCAATTACCAACGGCCGTGGCGCATAACCCCGATCCCGCAATCGTTAGCGTCGATGGCGTGCCCAGCGCCGAGTAGGACGTCACGATTGACGTGATCGAGGGAACCGCCAAGGCGGAACCGGAGGCTAATCCAAGCCCAGCGGCAACACCGAGACGCAAAATATGGGACCGACGCATGAGTTCATCCTTAAACAGCCATAACCGTCAGGATGCGGGATTATCGATTACAGGGTCAATACGGCGACCAATAATGACTGACAATGGCCGAATCGGTTGCAAGCCCCGATTGTCAGCGCCATGCTTAGGATCGTGCCAAGCCTACGCCGTGACAGGGACAGATTTATGCGAAAGGTTACCTCCTCTCTAATCGCGCTTACATTTTTTACAGGTGCGGTAAGGGCCGATCCGCTTCAAGACGCCATGGCAGCAGACGCGAAGGGTGACTACGCGGAGGAACTGCGGATTATCAAGCCGTTCGCCGCCAAAGGCGAAGACTGGGCACAAACCGGACTTGCCATACTCTACGCCAATGGACAGGGTGTACCCCAAAACGACACCGAAGCAGTAAGGTGGTTCCTTCTCGCGGCAGCACAAGGCGCAGCTCCGGCTCAATCCAAACTAGGCGGTATGTACGCACTCGGTCGCGGCGTGACTCAGGATTACCCCGAAGCACTCAAGTGGTACCGTCTTGCTGCAGCACAGGGCTTTGCAGAAGCGCAGTATGCCTTAGGAATCTTGTACAGCTCCGGGGGTGGCGTAGCACAAGATTATCCTGAAGCATTCAATTGGTACCATCTTTCCGCTATGCAGGGAAACGCAGAAGCTCAATATTCCATCGGTGTCATGTATGACAAGTCACTGGGAGTAGTGCAGAACGACAGCGAAGCTGTGCGTTGGTACAGCCAATCGGCAAACCAAGGCTACGCCAAAGCCCAATACAACCTCGGTAACATGTACTTCCAAGGCCGAGGGGTTAAGCAAAACTATGGTGAGGCAGAATCTTGGTTTCGGCTAGCAGCAACCCAAGGATTCCCTAGTGCGCAGTTCAATCTAGGGGTGATGTACGCTAGAGGCGAGGGTGCGCCTCAAAACTGGCATGAAGCGGCGAAGTGGACTCGAGCTGCAGCAGAGCAAGGCCTCACCGAGGCACAGTACAACCTTGGAACACTGTACGTTCAAGGCGCCGGTATCCCGCAAGATTATATCCGCGCTCACATGTGGTTTATCCTAGCAGCTAGCGTTGGGGACAAGGACGCTATTGAATATCTAGAAACGACGACCGGTATGCTCACTCAGGCGCAACTAATTGAAGCACAAAAACTCGCGCGCGAGTGTCAGGTAAAAAACTTTAAGGATTGCGACTAGGCCGAAACCCAACTGCATTCATGCCCGATTAAACCATTACTTAGTTCAACCTCATGCTCCGACTAAAGCAGCCGACACAAAACTGCCTGAGCCTTTCTTTGAAAATCAATTGCACCACGAGATCAAAACGCCCGCTAGCGGCTTTGGCGACGGTCGTACAGAAGATCTGTCGATGCGCGAGATCATGGCCGACCTCATCGAGGAATTCGTTAAGGACGAATTGCCTGAGGATGATTTTTGGTTTGCGTTGTTCATCGATATGGGTGTACCACGCCGACTGAATTAGCTCGCAACATCACTCGCCTAACAGCAAGGAAATAAAATATGGGAAAGCTCTTCGCGGTAATTATTCTATTTCTATTTACTGGAATTGCTAATGGCGATGAACTGCGCACGGACGGAAATTTTTTCAACTCGCTAACTGAGCCGATGAAAACGGCCTATGTGGGCGGATTAATTCACGGGATCTCATTGGGAGCGAGTTTTGCACTTTGGGCCAGTTTGAAACCCGGCGATGGGCTCGTCGAGAAGATTGAAAAAGTCGCAACAATCAACTCCTACTCAGAAAAATACATTAACGAAAAGCCTGTCAGTCAATTTCGCGATGGATTGAAAGATTTCTATGCTGACTTTAAGAATAGGCGAATTGATATTAACGACGCTCTTTGGGTCGTCGCTAGAGAAATTAAAGGCGACCCAGATTCTGAAATCAAAGAACTTATTAGCAATCTACGGAGAGACGCGAAATGAAACAAATTTTCGCGCTCATCGCGTCCCTTCTATTGATTGGCATTGGCAATGCGCAGTCCGCGCCGCCAGGACCGAAATATCCCTCGCAAAAGCATGAACAATCACACGGTGGCCACTTTCAGGGCGGCCACGGTTCGTCGCACAAAGGCGGTCATTACAAGAATCCGAACTCACAGAATCATTATGGTCGACACCACAAGCCGTAGGAGTCAATCATGAAAAAGCATTCGATCCTTCTAGGTCTACTATTAGTCTCGGCGAGTACATTTGCCGCAGATAGGAGCATAACTCCTGCGGACACGGAACAATACGCAGACACCTGCATAGCAAACAATGATCATTCAGGTAGCAACCAAATGTGTGCTGTCGATCAAGCTCGAACGACCTACTGCTGCCGGGTTTGCACGGTAGGCAAAGCCTGCGGCAATTCATGCATCAGTCAGGACAAGCAATGTCATCAGCCGGTCGGATGCGCTTGCGACTCCAATTAATATCATCGCAATAAGTAAGAGCGGATGAAAAACGAAACCGTAACGATCGCGCTGCTAGCATCTATCACGTTTTTATTTGCGGGCTGCAAAGGAGAGACAGAAAAATATTTCGCTTGCCGCGGAACGATAGCTGAAACGCACTGGGGCAAAGACATAGTCACTCAAGAGTATTCAGTTCCGGATTCGCTATCTCTCAAGATCGAAAGGAGCAATATCGACATAGTGCCACCTACGGAATTGATGATCGCCCAAGTGCTTACTCATGGCCCGAAAGGAGATCTTGATATCGACGTGGGCTATCACTTTTCTATCTGCGAGCATAGAAACCGCCGATACACTTTCAACAATATGCTTTGCAACCGAGAGAACGTTACGTCTGTATACAAAGGCTTGCCTGAAGAGATTTTCAAGAAACAGGTATTAAACTGGGATGCGTATTATGGAGAGTTCAACGAGGTCACCGGTGTTTTATTGATATCGCACAGGCGAGAAAAGAGCCAAATCGACACGGACTCGTCCCAATCAGGAAGGTACGAGTGCCATTCTGCTACAAAATGAACATCGTTCATTACTATCAATCCAGAGACCAGAAACCAATTCAGGCATTATAAAAATGGAAGAGTTAGCGCCGATTGGTGTGGTGGTTTTTTTGATTTGGCTTTTTGGCTGGGGCATGGAGTCAAAATTTAGATACGAAATTCAGTATGGCTCAGGTTCTAAACTTGATCACATCTATGTTGATAAAGAGCCGAGTGATTGCGACTTTTTTAGGGCGCCGATTGGACGGAAAGATTGCAGCTACAAAAAAAAGATTCTCATAACCACCTACGCCAAAGACGTCACATCTGGTCGTAGCATCTATTCGCTAGACGACGGAGAGACTTGGCAATGGAACGACGGCGGCCAGAACGAAGGGAAAGAAATTTATGTTCGTTGGCAAAAAAAGATTGATTGAAAATAAACTCACGATGAGGAACCCGCTCGCACTAACTGCGATGTGTCTTTTATTTTGTTCTTACGCCTCGGCCAATAGCCCACAATATCGAAGAGAAACGAGCCCGGGAATTTAAATGATTGGAGGCATACCGTTTCGGTTGGCCTTGGGAACCATTCCTGCGGGAGATTCATAAACGCGATTGATGCGCCGGGCGAATCCCCCCCAGACGGGTCCGCCAGAGGCCTGAAGGAGTGGGGCAAAACCTGGGTTGAGCTCGGCAATATGTACGAGCAATGGATCGCCGGCTACATAACGGCCGCAAATAGCTTTCGCCCAAAAAACGTGAACGTCATCGATGTCGACCTGATGGGACTGCTTTTCGCCGTAAGAAAGATATGTGAAGAACGTCCGGATGAGCTACTCGTTTCGGCAACGAGTAGGTATGTCGCTAAAAAGTGGTATCCGCAGGATGACAATCCCCCCATTTTTCGCAGATCTGATAAATAGATTTTTGCTGCCGTAAGCAATTCCCCGTCAATGGTCGGGGGGGGGATTAAGAGGAAAACGAAAAACTAGCGGGATATTTTAGCTTGCCCCTTCCACCACTCCTGCCACCCACTCAGTCGGGCTGAGTCGGCTTCACAGGTTCGGGCATAGTCGTCGAAGGGGTTAGCAGCCGAAGCCTCGCTGTCGGCAACTCTCGTGATCCCTAGATCCTAGCAACCGCGAACTCGACGGTGCCACGTTCGTTTTTTACGTCTACATGAATTCTGTGCTGGTGAAAATTGTAGCAATGAAGATTTATTGAGCTTTAATAGATTGAGAATGGATGAATCTTTTCGCGCTGCATTGTGCCTCTGGGTATTTGCTTAGAAACTTTTCAATTCAAAACAACGTGAAGCGGCAGAGTCATAAGATTTGATAACGGCTGCACCTGGATTTCATACCCGTAGGTCAAAATCCCCAATCCGCCAGGCGTATACGTCACACATTGGGTTCCATTTGGAGCTCCCGTAGACGGCATTCGTACGCCGTTCACCGGTCGAGTCAAATCCTCAAAATAAATATTTGATGCATCCACCCACGCTAATAGGGCGGGAAATGGCAGAACGCTTTGGTACGCCGGGGCCATGGTACCGGTATTCGGTCCATAGCTCATTGCCCCTGTGCAACCTGGTTGGCTGAAATTAACTTGGTTTGGGCTGGGAAGAATCGTGTAGGCAGCCTGCCCTGAGGTATCGGTTATAGGCGTAATTTGAAGCGCAGTAATTCCACTATTCGGAGCATTGAAAATCAGAAACTGGTAATTCACTCCCATTTGATAGTAAATCCCCACACCAACCCCGGCACTGTCCACAAGAGATAGGCCGCCAGTTTTTCCGGCCGTACCGATGGGTCCCGGGGCACCAGTCGGGCCGGTTGGTCCAGTCGGCCCTTGCGAGCCAGAGACTCCCTGCAGGCCTTGAGCACCATCCGGTCCGGTTGCGCCAGGTGAACCTTGTGGACCCACCGGACCTTGAGGGCCAGACGAGCCGGTCGGGCCGACCGAGCCCTGTGGCCCTATTGGACCCGTGGCACCGGTAGCACCCGCCGCTCCTTGGGGTATAGTGAAGTTCAGTTTCGCCGCAGTAGTCGTGCCGGTGTTCGACACGTTCGCGGCGCTTCCTGCCGCACCCGTCGTCGTCGTGCCAATACTGACTGTGGCTGAACCTGACATACCCGCAGGACCTGTAGGCCCTGTCGCTCCAGTAGCACCCTTGGCACCCGCTGCACCCGCTGCACCAGCAGCCCCCGTAGCGCCTGTTGCACCCTTTGCACCAGCAGCACCGGGCGGACCCGTTGGTCCAGTCGGGCCCGTAGCACCGGTACCCTGAGTACCGACAGTTAGGCTGTAGGTCACACTTCCCGTGGTTCCGGCCGTTAGCGATAGCAGGTAGTCACCGGTCGCCAGCAACGGCAGCGTCGCAGTAACTACGTTCGCCTTTGCGGCAGACACGGCCAACGTTGTTCCACCAAGCGTCACCGCTGGGATCGTTGCGCAGTTTGCAGGAGCCGCTGTAGAGCAGAAGCCGCTCCCGGCGATGTTGATAGCGGTGGGGGTACCGGCTGCCGAGTAGGTTGTTGTGATTGACGAGATTGATGGAGCCGAATGAGTCGGGAAAGGAATCAAGGCGAGAGCAATGGCCGCTCGAATAACGGAATTTGCTGTAGCTGTCATTTGTTACCACCTACCTGCAATCGAATTTAATTACACGCCACTAACGAACATACGGACGCCGAGTTATCAGGGATTAGCAGCTCTAAATTTTGATCATTATCGAGCGCCAAAATCCACCCAGCATCATTTATAGACATTGCTGATTGAAGATATGTCGCGCCGCTAGCAAGCGGATTCTTTAGCATCGAATTAAGATCGCTCATCACGCCATTGGTATAGATGAAAGCACTAGCATTTCGATTTGAAGTCTGCGAGGCGCCTACGATAGTCCCAGACTGATTAATTGAATATGCGTTAGATGAGTTTCCGCCTAGGGTCCCGAGCGCCAAAAATCCCACAGCATCACTATAGGAGAATGCCTGCACGCTCGCGTTGCCGATGATTTGCGCGCCTCCAGCAATTACCCCATTTGAATTTATTGAATACGGATAAATTGCCGTTGCGCCAAAAGTACCGAGATCGACAAGCCCACCGTTGGCTGACCATTTAAATAAATTCCCGTTTCCATTTGCCGTCCCGGATCCAACGACAATACCGGAATCGTTGATTGCATATGCTTGAGCATAAATTCCGGGCGGTAACGAAGGCTCTATATTCACAACCCCATTAGCATTACTGAATATCAAGGGGTAGCTATTGTAACTGCCGAATCCCGATCCAACGACTTCACCTTTATTATTTATGCCGTAAGTAAGAGTTGGATTGCCGCCATAGATATTCACTTGGAGATTGTTATTGTCTTTTAGGAAACCCACAGTGCCCCCAGCAGGAGGGAGATCCTGATAGCCGGATATCTGCCCGTAATCATTAATTCCGGTGATCACCAGATTCGAATTTTTTTGGACTGAAGACGAGGTCAGGCCATTCTTAAAGTCATAGACGAAGACAACCTCACCACCCGGTGTTGCCCAGGCGACTTGCCCTTTATTATTTAAACCAGCCCGGTTGCTGCCGCTAATACGTGCTGCGCTAATCTGATAAGCCGAATAATAGATGCTACTTGCCGCAGTAGGCGAATCTAACGGGCCACGCGATACCAGCAAGTTTCGACAGGTGGCGTCCGAAGTCGACCAAGTGGACAATGCTGAATTCGGATTCGAAAAACTACGAGGTGGCTTCGCTACTGACGGCGCTATTGCAGTAAAAAGGCAAGTGTAAGGAGACCCAGTTGCATCAACGGTGGTGAGCACTTGATCTCCAGCAAGATACTGCGTCGATAACGACCACACACCGCGAAAAGCTGAGGGGCCAGTTGGCCCACTGGGGCCGGCAGCCCCTTGGGGGCCGATTGGCCCTTGTAAGCCCGGCACACCCTGAAGCCCTTGAGGCCCGGGAACACCTTGAATCCCCTGCGGACCTTGAATGCCCTGCAACCCTTGAGCACCCGTTGCTCCGCTCAATCCTGTCGGCCCAACTGGCCCCTGCGCTCCGGTTGCACCAATGGGAATGCCGAAGTTGAGGATCTGAGCTGACGCAGTCCCCGAGTTCGAAACCAACGCCGGTGATCCCGCGGGCAGCGTCGTGGTGGACCCGATGCTCACGCTCACCCCCGAGGAACCCTGCTGTGCCATCACGGTCCAATGAGCCGCGTCAGCGCTTGGTAGGGTCGTCGTTCCTACAGGAACCGCTGCAATCGCTACGTACGAGGAACCGCCATAGGTCACGACGTCATTGACCGCGTAGGCCGTGCCCGACACCCATGCCTTCTTGAACGTAAAGCCCGGCCCTTGCACCAGGCCGAAGTTGAGTTTGGCCGCACTGGAGGTGCCGGCGTTCGTCACCGTGGGCGTAGAACCAGCCGGCAAGTTCGTCACCGTGCCGACAGTAATGGTCGCGGCGGCGCCAGCCGCGCCTGCAGTGCCAGCTGAACCAGTCGGTCCGGCGGCCCCCGTCGCACCTTTGGCGCCGGCGGCGCCTGCTGGGCCCGCGGGTCCCGCTGCACCCGTCGCGCCAGCGGCCCCGGTCGCGCCGGTGGGGCCCTTATCAAGGCTCTCAACGGTCAGGCTGAAGGTGACTGACCCCGTCGTCCCGGCAGTCAGGTTGAGCGTGTAATCGCCGTCCGGAGGCGCTGCGGCAAACGCGGCCGTCACGGAGGTTGCGGTGGCAGCCGACACCGTCAGCGCCGTGCCACCTACCGTGACAGTCGGCTTGGTGGCGCAGGCCCCCGTGGCGGTCGTGCAGAAGCCTGAGCCTGCGATGGTGAGAGCGGTCGGCGTGCCGAGCGCTGAGTACGTCGTCAGGACCGAATTGATGGCGGGTGCCGCGATGGCTCCGCTAGCGGCCAGCGCGCCGGCTACTGCCAGCGCGATCGAGGAATGCTTCGCCATTATCGGACGTTCCATGTCGCAGATTATTTCCGCGTGGAGATTATAGCCAGTTGATCAGCCCTGACTAATGTGTGCTACGTCGCAAAAAAATTAAACCGCCCGCCACAAGCGCCCCGCCCAGACCACCCACGCGAAAGAGCCGAAGGGGGGGGGACACAGGAGGGAGCCACCCGCGCGGGGGAGGGGAGAGGGGGAGCAGGAAGGGGGGGGCGGCAGGGAGGGGGGAGAGGCAGGGGGGGAGCGGCGCCATAGATGGCAGCAGGCAGGTTTCGATGCATCATCGATGGACGTCTACGGACTTCTATGGACGTCTGTGGACGGATATTGACGACTTTTACGCCTCGCTTTCGTCAGGAATCATCTTTCAGCGACAGGCGTTTCTCGGAATACGTCAGTCGGTACCCTGTTGCCTCTAAAACGGTCGCGCTAAGAACGCTGGGGTCCATCTGCTCGCCGGTGGTGAACCCGTCGTGCTGAAGTAACACGAGTGAACCAGCGTGCTTGCGCACGATCGCACGAAGCGCGCTGACTTCGGCCCCTTCGAGGACGTGGGCTATTCGTCTTTCTTTAGGTTCTTCGCACGGGATGTGGCACCCAACGTCATTACGAAGTCTTTGACGACTAACCGGGTAGCACGAAAGCACCTCACCAGTGACCCGTTTTACTTCGCGATACAGCGCGACGAACTTCTCATTCGCGAACAGCGATCCGGCGAACTGGGTGCCGAGGAGGTCCACCAGTGCATTACCCGCTCGGAAATCCATTCTGGCGCCGGTCACGATTGCGCCCAGCGCCTCCTTAATCCTCGGCAGATCTATCCCCGTGTCGGTGGCTATTTGCGAGCGCCATACCGCCCGATCTGCGGCGTATTCGCTGATGACCGGTGCTCGGATCCCATAACGAGTCGCAATCTGCCCCAGCAGTGAGTACCAGCAGGCGTCGGCGTCATAGTCCCAGCAGCCGTCTAGTGCCGCTATCGGAAGTTTTCAAGCTACTTGTCGCATTTGTGGTTTGACTGCGGTTCGTTTTGCGATTTGATTATCTGATTCGGAGTTCTCCGTTTTGTCGGTTTGCTCTGGGTTGAGGTGGACGACGGCGACGCGACGCCAGTTTCGCGTCTCACGCTTCCAGCGCAGTGGGTTCTTCGCGCGGGCGCCCTCATAGAGGTCCCTGCGCCTGGCCAGCAGGGCCACGTCGAGGCCAGCATGGCGCTGCGCCGGGGTGACGAAGCGGATCGCGCTGTGCCTGTGCTCGTGGTTGTACCAATGCACCAACATCGTGACCCAGGATCGCGCCGCGGCCAAATCCTCGAACGGCGCCAGCGGATAGGCCGGGCGGTACTTCAGCGTCTTGAACAGCGATTCCGAGTACGGATTGTCGTTGCTCACCGACGGCCGGCTCAGCGAGGCCATCACGCCGAGCGTTTGCAGCGTCGCGAGCATGGTGGCGCCCTTCATCGGCCCGCCATTGTCCGAGTGCAGCGTCACCTGGCCCGGCGCGATGCATTCCCGCCAGCACAGGTCCTGCACGATCCTACCGGCATGCTCACCGCTTTCTTCGGCATACACCTGCCAGGCGACGATCTTGCGGCTGAACACGTCGACGAACAGGTAGAGGTAGAAGTACAGGCCCCGCACTCGAGTCGGCAGGTAGGTGATGTCCCAAGAGTAGATCTGATTGGGTTCGGTGGCCGCCAGAGCGCGCGGTCGCGCGCGCTTCTGGCTGACCCGTTCGGCACGCCGGTGGGCCAGCTGATTCACCGCGCGCAGCACACGGTAGAACGTGGATTCGCAGGCGATATACCGGCCCTGATCCGCCAGCCGTGGCACGATCTGGCTCGGCGGCAGATGGCCGAACTCGGCCGAGTTCGCCACGCTGAGCAGCTCGGCACGCTCGAGGTCGGAGAGCTTGTGGAGCGGCGCCTCGTGACGAAGGCTCCGGCCATCCAGTCCCTCGTCATCAACGCCCCAGCGCTGCAACGTGCGCTCACTGAAGCCAATCACGGCACAGGCCGGCCCCAGCCGGGCACCGGCCGCGACCGCGTCCCCGATCCAGCTCGCCACCGACGTGCGTTGCAGCGCCGAACTCATACGTCCTCGGCCTCCCACAGCGCACGGACTTTTTTTTGGAGGATCAGCAGCGCCGCCGCTTCCGCCAGCGCCTTGTCCTTGCGCATCATCTCCCGCTGCAGCTGCGCATGGGCCTGCTTTAGCTGGCGCAGTTCCGCCGCCGCTTCCAGACGCCTCTCGGAACTGCCGCCCGTGCAAAACGACTGCCGCCACTGCGACAGATCCCGCGCAAACACCCCGCGCTCACGGCACCAGCCGTTCAGCAACTCCTCGCTCATGCCGTGCGTCTCCTGCAGCGCCAGCAGCCGCTCCGCCAGCGTGAACTCCTTCGCCGGAACCCCACTGCGCGGCGATTCCCTCTGCGCCTGCGTCGCCTGCTTCATCCAGCCCTTCAACGTCGCGGTATTCATGTGCAGGCTCGACGCCACATCCGCAATCCCTTGATCGCCGGGACGGCTGAACGCCTTCGCCAACGCCTGCTCCCTAAACTCGCTCGTATGCCGTTGTTTCTTCATGACTAACATTGTCCTCGGTCTCCATCATCCAAGATGGAAAACTTGAGACGACAGATAGCTTGACGCCGGGGGCTATGCGGACGACCCTTGGAACGTTCTGAAGGCTTGTTCCCCGCGCGTAGAGGCGCCCAGAGGCGCTTTCGACGTATTGAGTGGGCAGCACTAGGTCCGCGCCCTCCTGAAGCCTTCTGGCGCCTAATAGGACGCTTTGTGCAGCCCTAAGCCGGCTCTGTATCTTTGATTGCAGTTCGTCGGCGCTTCGGAAGCGCCCCACCCTCGTTGCAAACCATTCACGGGCCTCGGGTTCGGAGACCGCCTGCTGGCAACGGGAGATGAGCCAGCGAAGGCTGTTCTGGTTTACTGGGACCAACGCGTTGAGCTTCGCCCCTGCGAGATGGCGCGCTCCCCAGACCTGCGTGGTTCTCCCGGACGCAGCCTTCGAGGAAATTGCCGGCCCAATCTTGCTCGGCGCTAGGAGAGGGAGCTTCTCTTGAGTGGATTGGACCAGCTGCCACAGCGCGTGATCGTGTGCGCTAAGCCATCTGGGCGATAGCACGTAGGCAAATGTCCGCCGATTGGCGGCGGAATGGTATTGGTTGCAATGGCAGAACTGCAGTCGATCGTTCACTTCCTCGAACTGGTTGCGACCGAAGACTTTGCGGAGTTCCTCGACGGTCGCCCATTTTGCCCCTAGATGTGTTCTATGGTCGCGCCGCGAGCTCATGGACAGACGATGGATGAATTGCACCACCGCGCGCTGGTGTCTGGGAGATTCAAGGGCCAAATTGGGCTTGAGAGAGACGATGCTCTCGATTAGGCCGGCAGGCACCTCTCCTGAAAGTTCTGAGGCACACTTTTTGCGTGCCGAGTTTGGCGCCCCTTTTGTTGCCGGCGGAGCCAAGCGAGGAGTAGGGCGAGGAATCTTCACTCCTCAGGCCTCGCAGATCGTCTTGCGCGGATGTTGCTCCGCGGTTTGCCAAAAAGGACAGTAATGCTCTGATCGCGTGAGACCGCCGGCGGATACCGGCGAACGCTTAGGGCAGTTCGCCTGATGTATGCAGGAAGCGCTATCTACGAGGTCGAGCATCTCTGACCTTGGCTTTAGGGCGGCTGTGCGAGATCAATGATTTAGCCGATTCATCCGGACCCGTAGCAAGCGACTTTACAGCGCCCTTCGTCAGTTTCGAAATGGCGGCCGTTAGCTCGCTGATTTCCCACTTCGATAGGCTTCCTATCTTGACGGGTTCCGGCAAATCGCCCGCCTGTACTAGCTTGTAAACCATTGACCGGCTGATCTGGAGCATCGACGCGATGTCGAGAGCGCTGAACATGATCGGCTTGGCGATGTGGTGAGTCATAAAAACAGTCCTTGTTTCGGCTCGGGGGGGCATAAGTGGTCTACGCACGAGTCGTGCATGACCACTATTACTGGCGTTCGAAGCTGCTCACATTTTACTGTGCCAAGCGGCGCGTGGAAGCTACGCAAAAAGTCGAATGTGCTGCAGGTTAGACCGCGAATTCGGGGAGCAACGTCCTAGTTTTTCCCTCTCGCGTACATCATCGAAATCTGCCTCGTGATATCGCTCTCGAGCCAAAGCGAAATTCTTGAGCCGTCCTTGATTGGGCGAGGAAAGCTCCCCGCTTTCATTCGTGCATAAATCGATTGTTTGCTCAAGCCCACGCGCTGCATAACTTCAGGTAGGCGAAGGAATCTATCGTGGTTAGCGATTTCGACTGTAGACAAATTTACAGGATTCTCACTTCTGAGATTCCCGCCGTCAGATTTGAGGCTGATGAAACGAGCCGTCGACATATTGCCTTGACGGTCATTTTGGAGGAACGCATTCATGGCCTTGAGACTTACGAAATTCATATGCTTAACCTCAACGTAGGTGTTGCCGAAGACAGTAATTATTTGGCGCGCTTTATTAGGTGTCTTGGTGGCGTCGAGGCACAGATATGAACGTGGGTTTACCTCCTACCGCGTTCAGTCCACTCGCCGGCACACCGCTGCCTTCAATGGCATTGGCTACACGCGAAATACTCTAATGGAAACCAGTGTTCTTTGCAACTTAAAAAAATCAGTTTGGATCTATTTTTTCCGATGTTTTTGTAGGAATTGAGTTCCTAGTTTTGGTCAGCAACGTGTCTAAATAAGAGGCCCATTCCTGCATCATTTTCCTGCGCTCTGGCAGGAATGCGGTGCGGTTATACGCGCGGCCATTTGGATCGCGGACGGAATGCCCTAGTTGGTGCTCAATGTAGTCGGGGCGGAACCCGAGAACCTCGTCGCCGATAGTCCTAGCCATCGCGCGAACACCGTGACCCGACATCTCGTCCTTCTCGATGCCGAGCGAACGCAGCGCGCTGAGCACGGCGTTATCGCTCATCGGGCGCTTGGCAGACCGTCCGCCGGGGAATACGAACTCACTCCGGTTCCGGTTCGGTAACAGGTCGCGGAAGATTGCGACGGCTTGCGTGGATAGCGGTACCACGTGTTGCGCCTTCGTCTTGCTGAGCTCAAAGCGCCATTCTGCCGCCTCAAGATCGACGTCTTTCCATCGTGCGTGGCGCAACTCCCCGGGGCGGACCCAGAGGAGCGGGGCGAGTTTCAGCGCGCCTCGAACGGTCGAAGACCCCTGATAGCCCTCAATTCGCAGCAGGAAGTCGCCAACCCGATCAGGATCGGTAATGGCGGCGAGATGGCGCTCAGGCGCTGGAGGAAGTGCGCCGCGCAGATCAACGGAGATATCGCGAGTGGCGCGCCCCGTGGCGACCGCGTACCTCATGACCTGCCCGCACAGCGTGAGGATGCGGTGGGCCGTCTCGAGGCTACCGCGGGCCTCCACTCGCCGGATGACGTTCAGCAGGGTGGGGGCATCCACTTCGGCAAGGGGTAGGTCACCGATGACCGGGAACACGTCGTTCTCCAGCCGGGCAATCAGGCGCTTACTGTGGCTTGGAACCCATGATGATGAACGGCTGGCAAGCCACTCGCGACCCACCACCTCAAAACTGTTCTTCACCGCGGCCCGCTTAGTCTGCTCGAGCAACGACTTCTGAGCTCCCGGGTCGACCCCCGACGCCAACAAGCGCCGGGCCTCTTCGCGTCGATCTCGAGCACCCGCGATCCACTCGCCAGTCGCGGGATCCTTCCTGCCGGCCAGCGGGACGTCAGGATAGGCGCCAAAGGCGAGTCGCTTCTCCTTTCCGAGGAACCTGTACTTGAGCCTCCAGAGGCGGCTTCCGCTGGGTGCGACCTCAAGGTACAGCCCGCCGCCATCGAAAACCCGGTAGGCCTTGTCCTTCGGCTTGAGGGCGCGGATCGCAACATCGGTCAGGGGCATTGGGGGCATCCTCGAGTAGTTGAGGGCTCGATGCCCCCAGTTATGCCCCCACATTTCGCTGGCTCTAGGCTTACTACGTCAGACTACGTGGTACGGCTCCGATGGATTTTAACAAGAAAAAACCCGCACTTGGGCGGGTTTTGTGTGTCATCTCGACCTACGTCAGACGACGAATTGGTGGAGCCGGGGGGAATCGAACCCCCGTCCGCAAGTCCTACGCTACAAGATCTACATGCTTATCCGGTCTATTGATCTCGCTTCGAGCTACCCGATCGGCAGGGAAAACTCGAGGCCAGACCCGTCCTTTTTAGCGATGTGCGACCCGGGTCACGCGCACACCACGATCCTGAGTTTGCGACCCCATCTCCCCCCGCTCAGGCACGGAAGAAGTGGAGTAGGCGGGGCTTAAGCCGCCAGAGCGTAGCTGTTGTCGTTCGCAGCTAAAATTTGCAAATGGTTTAACGAGGAATCCGCACCTCGGCATGCACCTGGAGTTTCGTAACCCACGTCGAAACCGGTCGGCCCCAGAAGCAGGAACAGCATACCAGATCATCGTCCTGATCCGTTAATTGGGTTAGAGTTTCCCCATTGCAACGGGGCGACGCCCCTTATTTGGAGTCCGCCATGCTGCAGCGTCTCGATACCGGTCCCCGCATGTCCGAAGCGGTCGTTCACGGCCAGACCGTCTATCTCGCCGGGCAGGTCGCCGACGACACGACCCTCGACGTTGCCGGCCAGACTCGGGAAGTGCTGGCCTCGATCGACAGCCTTCTCGAGCGCGTCGGCTCCGACAAGAAACACATCCTGCAGGCGACGGTGTATCTGGCGGACATCGCGACCTTCAAGGATATGAATTCGGCCTGGGATACGTGGGTCGCGCAAGGGCACACGCCAGCCCGTGCGACCGTCGAGGCCAAGCTGGCCGCCCCCGAGTACAAGGTGGAGATCGTGGTGGTGGCCGCGCTGGCCTGAAGTGCCGGGGTCGGCCAGTGCCGACCCCGATTTGATCATCTGCGCGAGGGGCTGGTATGCGACGACTGAGTGGGGTGATCGCGATCGGTCTGTGGTGCGCGAGTGCCGCGGCGGCAGCACCCGAGTGGCTGGTGAACGGCCATTTGATCGATGGACGCAACCGCGCGGAGGCCCCGTTGGTCGATGTGCGACTCGAGGGGGCGCGCATCGCCGAGATTCGCCCGGCGGTGGCGAACGCGGTCGGGTTGGATCTGCGCGGCGCGTTTTTGCTGCCGGGTTTCATCGACGCGCATACGCACATTGAGGATCCGGCGGCAGCACGACGGGCGTTGCAAGCGGGCGTCACGACCGCCCGTGTGCTGGGCGATGCGTATCTCAAGGCGCTAGCGACGCGCGATCTCATCCGGCACGGCTATGTCGACGGCCCCGAACTGTTGGCTTCCGGTGGTCACATCCGGCCTCGGCTCGGTGAGCCGTTCATCTTAAGTTTTCCGCAGTTCGGTCCGTATCTCGAGACGCCCTTGACCGGTGCCGAGAATGTGCGCGCGGTGGCGGAGGCGGTGATCGCCCGTGGTGCGGATGTGCTCAAGGTCGGTGCCAGTGAGCGCGCCGGGCTGGCTGCCACGGATCCGCGCCGTCAGGAACTGTCTTTTGCAGAGATTCGCGCGGTGGTCGAGGTCGCTACCCAGGCGGGGCTGTATGTGGCGGCCCATGCACATGACCGCAAGGGCGCAAATGCAGCCGTGCGGGCCGGGGTGCGCAGCATCGAACACGGTACTTATCTAGATGATGAGACCTTGGCGTTGATGCGGCAGAAAGGCACGTTCTTTGTACCGACGCTGGCCATCATGAGCCCGCTGGGGGATCCGCGTGGCGACAGTGCCGATGCTATCGCCTTGCAATTGCGCACGCGCGCGATGATGCGACCGCTGCGCGAGGCGGTGAAGAAAGCACATGCGCTGGGGATCCCCATTGCGGTCGGCACCGACGGCGACTACGGGGAAGGCGAGAGCGCTCGCGTGCGACCGGCACACGAGATTGAGGAGCTCGTGGCGGTCGGGTTCACGCCCACCGAGGCGATCAGTGCAGCGACCTATCAGTCGGCGCGGGTGCTGGGTATTGAAGCGCGCACGGGAAGCGTGGCCGTAGGGCTCGAGGCGGATTTCGTCGTCGTGGAGCGCGATCCCCGTCACGACACCTCGACCTTGTATGAGCCGATTTTGGTCCTATCGAATGGCCGTGTGGTGTTGAATAGGCTTTACTGAGTGTCGTTGCCGCGATGCGCGCGCTTAGGCGCCGGGCGAGCAGGGGCTGTAGGTCGGGGCGACCGTCCACGATCCGGAAAAGAGCGACCTGCCGACTGAGCGTGCGGTAGAGCACCCGATAGGGCTTGAGCACGACCTGCCGAAAATATTTGATGCTTAGTGCGCCCGTTCCTGCGGGTGGCTGCCACGCCCAGGAGAGCACTTCGGTGGCGTTGGCTTTTAGGTACCTAATCGATTTGACTTAGGAGGAGTGCCGCACGGGTTCACTCGCCAATTGAGAAAGACTAAAGGCGGATCTTTAAAGGTCTTCCGGCAAGTCACCAGCGCCGAAACCGACTGCGCGCGTGTCCGATGCATAGGCCCTGCCCCGTTCGCCGTGGGCGACTCAGCGGTTACGGGCGCGTAGCGCGCGCGACTTCTCCCGCGCCCAGTCGCGATCTTTCTCCGTATCACGTTTGTCGTGCTGTTTCTTGCCGCGCGCCAGTCCTACTTCGAGCTTGGCTCGCCCGTCTTTCCAATACAGCGACAGCGGGACCAGAGTAAAGCCCTTGCGTTCCACCGCGCCGACCAGATGGTCAAGTTCCTTGCGGTTCAGCAGCAATTTGCGGGTTCGTATCGGGTCGGCGATCACGTGGGTCGACGCCGAGTTCAACGGCGTGATGTGTGCCCCGTGTAAGAACGCCTCTTCATTGCGGATGAAGACGTAGCCTTCGGCCAGTTGGGCGCGTCCCGCGCGCATGGCTTTGACTTCCCAGCCCATCAGCATCAGGCCCGCTTCATAGCGCTCGTCGATGAAGTACTCGTGGCGAGCACGGCGATTCAGCGCAATAGTGCCAGCGCTCGCGTCCTTGTCTTCCTTGGCGGCCATGTTGTCAGTCGTTCCTCGTACGGTCGTCCATTCTAGCCGCGTTGTGGGCTTCGCGCCTTGGCCGCAGAATAGAGGGGTGTCACACCCCCCCTCAAATCACCCATGCGCCTAGTCCACCGTACTGCCCTGGTGCCCCAAACCCCGGCGCAGATGTACGGTCTGGTGAATGACGTGCGCCGTTACCCTGAGTTCCTGCCCTGGTGCCCGGCGACGGTGGTGCATACCGAGGATGCGCAGAGTTTGGCGGCCACTCTGACGTTCGAGCGGGTCGGCGTGCGCACCACCGTGACCACGACCAACCGGAATGTCCCGGGCGAGTCGATCGAGATGGTGCTGACCGACGGGCCGCTCAAGTCGTTCCGTGGGCTTTGGCAGTTTCACCCCCTGCGCGCCCGTACCAGCGACGGGTCGCTCGGTGAAATTCGCGGCTGTAAAGTGGAACTCTCGATCGAATTTACCTTTCTGAATGCGGCTTTGGACCTGGTTTTTGGGCCGTTCTTTGCGTCGACCTGGGACTCCATAGTCGATGCCTTCGTGCAGCGCGCTCGGCGCGTGCACCCATGAGCGACCTGACCATTTTGGTGGTCTATGCCGAGGTCGATCGGCAGACCCAGGTGGCGCTGCAGGTGCCGGTCGGTACGACCGTGGCAGATGCGGTGGTGCTGGCTGGGCTCGAGAGCAAACACCCAGGATTGCCGGCCGGGTTGGCAGTCGGAGTCTGGGGTCGGGAAGTGCCGCCAGAGACGCTGCTGCAGTCCGGTGACCGGGTCGAGTTGTATCGACCTCTGCCTCAAGATCCCAAAGAGACCCGCCGGGCGCTGGCGCGGGAGGGGCGCTCCATGGGCGGCGGCATCGGCATGAAGAAGCGCAGCAAGGCGCGGCCGCCCCGCTCACGGGCTTAACGGACTGGCGTTTGGACGCCCAATGCCGGCTGCCCGCCGCTGTATGGGGCCTGCGTAGGCCCCGCAGCGGTCTTAACAACGCAATTAAATCGACGGGCGCTGCGCGATCGGATCTTTCCATGCGCCGGGCGGACGATCGATTTTCGTGACCTTGTCCTCGGCAAACCAGATCGTGATGTTGCGCTGGTCGACCTTCTGGGTCTTGCCGGTCTTGAAGTAGTAGACGTAGTCCCAGCGCTCGGGATGGAACGGATCCGAGAGCATTGGCGTGCCCAGTAGGTAACGCACCTGACTGCGCGTCATGCCGACGTTGACCTGATCGAGGTACTTGGCCTCAATATAGTTGCCCTGCGGGATGTTTACTTTGTACACGCAGCCGCCGAGGGCAAGGCCGAGGGTAAGGGCAGCGGCAAGCAGGGTCTTCGGTGCGGGCATCGTGAAGTCTCGGCGGCGCGGGTTGTCCCCGGCGTCGCGGGGTGGATAATGGGGGCTGATCATACCGGATCGGGGGAGTACAGAGTGGAAAGCCAAGATCTGCGCAAAGCGGGCCTGAAGGTCACGACGCCGCGCGTCAAGATCCTCGACATTCTGGCCGTTGAAGCCGGACATCACCTCTCGGCCGAGGACATTTACCGCCGCTTGCTGGAAGCCGATCAGGACATCGGTCTGGCCACGGTCTATCGGGTCTTGACCCAGTTTGAGGCTGCCGGCCTCATCACCCGCCACCACTTTGAGGGCGGTACGGCGGTGTTCGAGTTGAACCGGGGTGAGCATCATGACCATGTGGTGTGTGTGGACTGCGGCCGGGTCGAAGAGTTCACCGACGATGCGATCGAATCGTTGCAGCATCAGGCGGCGGCGCGTCTGGGCTTTGACCTGACGGACCACGCGCTGATTTTGTATGGCCACTGCCGTCAGGTGGCGTGCCCGCACCGTAAGGCCTGAGTCCGTAGCGCCCGCTTACTGGTGGTCGCGGGGTACGGCCTCGGACCATGTGCGCTGCCGCAGTACCGTGCCATCACGCGATAGCGTGCGTGTGTATTGGTAATGGAACGTGGTGGCATCACTGCTGACTTCCAAGAGACCCACCCAGTCCAACACGTGATCGCCGTGGACTTGTCGATAGGTGGAGTCCCCGCGCACCGTGGCGAGTGCGGGCGTGTCGTCGGCGACGCTATAGGTTAGTTTTTCGGTGTGATCGAAGCGGCCCCACGGGTAGGTCGTGCCGGTTTGCCCTTGCCAGACCACGGTGGTGCGGTGCCGTACTTCATCGCGCAACTGGCTCCATTCTCCGGGCCACGCCGCACCCGCCTCGGCGGTGCCTTTGTTCCACTCCGGTTGTCTGATCGGTTCGGGCGGCGCGAATGCGACGGCCGCCGGCGCCTGTGGCGGCACGCGGGGCAAGTCGATCCGGGAGGGCGTCACACCGCCGAGCGTCAGCGTCGTGGTCATCGGGTCCGGCGTGGGCCAGTGCATCGGCCACAGCGCGTTGGAGACCGCCACCCGGATACGGTGCCCGACTGGAAACACCCAGGTGGCCAGATGCAGATTCAGATGCAGCGTGTACTCTGCGCCCGGCTGCAGTGCGGTGGGCGCACTGAGGCTATCGCGCTGGGCGCCATTGAGGCCGGCGCCGGTGATCTGGGTGACCTGGCCGTCGGGTGCGACGTCCTCCAGACGCACGAACCAATGGGCTAGCGGGGCGCTGGCCGAGGCCTGCAAGGTGACCGGTACCAGTCCGAGGATCGCCAGGTCCTCCGTCAGGGGTGCGCTGTCATAGGTCAGTGAGAAGGCATCAATTGGGCGCGGATCCGCCGCCAGTTCGCCCCACCAGAACCCTGCTTGCACACCGACAGAGGGTACGTAGCGCAGTGTGTCTTGTGCCGCGCGCGTCGCCGTCCGGAGCAGTTGATGGTCCGGTTGCAGATACAGCGTGTAGTGCGTGCGCGCTTGCGGCGGCCAGGTCTCGACCCGCCACTGCCCGGGCACGTCCTGCGCCGCGCTACCCGGTGGATGATAGTGCTGCTCATAGATGACCAGGCGCGGGTCGTGCTCGACCCCGTTGTTGATGCCTTTGAGCCAGTGGTCGAACCAGCGCACCGCCTGATCACGCCACTCCATATGCGGGCCATAGTCCGCTTCGTTGGGGTAACCGTGGTTCCACGGTCCGACCCAGGCTTTGATCGGCGCCGGTGTGGCTTCCAGCATGCGAATCACGCTGTCGCGATAGCCATCCTGCAAGCCCCCGATCAAAAAGGAGGGTACCGTCAGTGCACTGAGCGGCCGCACGGGGGACTGCCAGAACGCCCCATCGCGTTGGTGACGGATGTAATCGAGCGACCACGGTTCGCTGTCCATGCGCGCGTTCAGCGTCGCCTCGTCCAACACAAAATCGGGCGCGCCCGGGCGGCCCTGATCGAGATCCATCGTGAGTTCGAACTCATCAATGTGAAAGATCCCATCGATGTAGTGCACGTCTTCTTTGAAGAGGGCTTCGGTGGCGTCTGCGGCCAAGATGGCTTTGAGCGCCGGCGGTTTGCGCATCGCCATCTGAATGGAGTTGAAGCCACCCCAAGAGATGCCGAGCATGCCGACATTGCCGTTGCACCACGGCTGGCGGGCCAGCCAAGCGATGACGGCGTCCCCATCGACTTGTTCCTGCGCGGAGTATTCGCGCGCCGGTGGATGGCCTTCACTGTTACCAAAGCCACGGATGTCCACCCGTGCCCCTACATAGCCATGCTCGGCGAAATAACTGTGGATGCCGAGGTCACGCGCGGCTTCGTCGTCGTCCTTACGGTAGGGCAGGTACTCGAGCAGCACAGGATGCTGTTCTTCGCGGTCCGTGGCGGCCGGTCGATAGAGCGTGACCGCAAGGCGGGTGCCGTCTGGCAGCGGAATCCACGTCTTCTCTATCCGGATCGCAGCCTGCGCATTGCTCGCGACGAGCTCCCAGAGGAGCGCGACCAGACCGGTCCACCGTGCGTGCCGTGTCATTGCTTTCTCCTGCGGTTATCGGCGCCGCGGTGCCCCGCGCGGACACCGTTTAGCGACGCTTACGTGCACTGGTCGTAGTTTTGGGCGCGACGTGGCGTCGCTCCAGCAGTTCGCGTGCATGGCTGCGCGCCGTATCGGTGACTTCGACACCCGCTAGCATGCGCGCCAACTCCTCGACCCGTTCCTCCGTGGTGAGGACCGCGAGGCGTGTCCGACTGGTCTTGCCATCGGAGAACTTAGCGACCCGGATGTGGTGATCCGCCTGACTGGCCACTTGCGGCAAATGGGTCACGCACAGCGCTTGTCCACGACGCCCGAGTGCGGCCAACTCGCGGCCGACCATTTCGGCCACTGCGCCGCCGACACCGGCGTCGACTTCGTCAAAAATCATGCACGACGGTCCACTGGACTGATGCGCTGCAGCCACCTGTACCGCCAAGCTGATGCGCGACAGTTCGCCACCCGAGGCCACTTTCGCAATGGGCTTGGGTGGCTGTCCGGGGTTGGCGCTCACGAGGAAGTCGATCTCATCGCGACCGGAGGGATCCGGTGCCCCTTCCATCGGGCGCACGGCAATCTCAAACACGCCACCGGGCATCCCCAAGCCGCGCATCAAGGCGGTGACCGACGCGGCGAGCGCAGCGGCCGCCTGCTGACGGGCGGCGGTTAGTTTTGCGGCGGCTCGATCGTAGTCGGTGCGTTGGCGGGCCTGTTGTTGTTCCAGTGCCGCCGCCGTGGTGTCAGCGTGCTCGAGTGATTCGAGTTCGCGCTCCAGTTGCGCAAGCACGGCGTCCAGCGTCTGCGGCTCGACCCGATGCTTACGCGCCAGTTGTTCGATCGAGGCGATGCGCGATTGCACAACTTCCTGCCGCGTCGGGTCCGCTTCGAGCGACTCGAGGTAGTCGGCCAGCGCGCGGCCAGCTTCCTTCAGCGGAATCAGCGCCTCTTCCACTAGCGCGATCACGGGGGCTAGTGTCGGGTCCAGATCGGCGACTGGTCGTAGCGCGGCCGCGCCCCGGCCGATTAGAGCGTGGGCGTCGAGCCCTTCGCCTTCATACAAAGCATCGAGCGCTGTTTGGGCCGCTTGGGCGAGTTTGCCGCGGTGGGCCAGTCGCTGGGCTTCTGCCAGCAAGCGCTCCACCTCACCGGCTTCCAGTGACAGGGCTTTGAGTTCCTGTACGTGGTAACGCAACAGATCCAGACGGGCATCGCGATCGTTAGCGGCGCCGCGCAGGATGGCCAGTTCTCGTTCGAGCCGGCGCAGTTCGCGGGCTAGTTGTCCGACCGGAGCGAGCAGGGCTTCATGGCTGCCGTGGGCGTCGACCAAACCACGCTGCGCTTCGCGCCGGGTCAGCGTGAGAAACTCCTGCTGCCCATGGATGTCGATGAGCAATTCACCGAGTGCGCGCACGTGCTGCAGGGGCTGCGTCTGGCCATTGATATAAGCGCGCGAGCGGCCGTCACTACCGACGGTACGACGCAGAATGACTTCGCCCTCGTGCTCGAGTTCCTGCTCACGCAGCCACGCTTGTGCGGCGGTATTGCCACGCAGATCGAACACCGCGGAAATCTCCGCGCGTTCGCTGCCATGGCGCACGACGCCGGCATCAGCGCGTGCGCCGATCGCAAGCATCACCGCATCCACCAGAATCGACTTGCCGGCGCCGGTCTCCCCGGTCAGTGCCGTCAGGCCCTGGCTGAGCTCGAGTTCGGCGGATTCAATGATCGCGAAGTCGCGGATCTGTAGTTGGGTCAACATCGGGGTGCGTCCGGTGGGCCTTGGCGTCCGCCGCGGCCCCAGTGCAACTTGGAGCGCAGGATGCGGAAGTAGTCATAGCCGAGCGGATGCAGCAAGGTCACCCGCCGTGGGCACGGTTCGATCACGAGGCGACCGTCCGGCGGCAGATCGCCGAGCACCACGCCGTCGCAGGTCACTTCGGCGCGTACCGGGGCTTGGGACGTCAGTCGCAATTCGATCGTAGACTGTCCGCCGATCACTAGCGGCCGATCCGACAGCGTGTGCGGGGAAATCGGTGCGATCACGATGGCATCGATATCGGGGGTCAGAATCGGCCCGCCGCAGGATAGTGCATAGGCGGTGGAACCGGTGGCGGTCGAAATGACTAAGCCATCACCGCCATGGGCGTTAACGAAGTTGCCATTGATGGCACTTTCGAAGTCGAGCATGCGGCCGGTATCGCGTTTTTGCAGCACCACATCGTTGAGGGCTACGAGCACGCGGTCGGCCATCTGCGGGACGATCAGGCGCGCACTGAGCGTGCGGCGCAGATCGCGCTCAAAGCGCCCAGCCAACACATCGTCGAAGCGCTCGATCATTTCGGTTGCGCTGATGTCGGCGAGAAACCCCAGGCGCCCGCGGTTGATGCCGAGCAGGGGCACGGCGGCATCACCGACCAGACGCGCGGTATACAGCAGCGTGCCATCGCCGCCGACCGAGACCATGAGGTGCGCGCCAAGTACGAGGTTCGCTTCCGCTCGGCGCTCGACCGCCGCCGGGTAGGGCAGGCCGCCGGCGGCATCGACAAACACACGGATGCCGCACCCGACCGCGTGACGGGCGAGCGCAACCATGGCGTCCGCGACAAGCGGGTCAGCCGGGCGTCCGACTAGGGCGATGCAGGAAAACGCGTGGGTCATCGGATGCAAACGTTATCACGGTATGATGGCTTTCGGCGTGTCGGCGCGGGCCGGTGTCGTCGGATCGACCTTGACCGCAAGAGCGGGCCTCGTTAGATTTTGGGTCAGCGCGAAAAAAACGATCTTCCACAGGGGCTTAGCCTACATGTCCGATGATCATCGAGGGCTTGGGCGCGAGGCGGGTGATGCACCGCAGCGCCTGAGTGAGCGGGCAGAAACGCTGTTGAATGCGCTGGTCGGGGCCTACATCCGCGATGGGCAGCCAGTCGGCTCGCGCACACTGACGCGCGAGTCTGGGCTCACGGTCAGCGCCGCCACGGTCCGTAACGTGATGGCGGATTTGGAGGACTACGGGTTCGTCAGTTCGCCGCATACCTCCGCGGGCCGCATTCCGACCGATAAGGGCTACCGGGTCTTCGTCGACGCCTTGCTCAAACTCAAGCCAGCAGAATATGACCGGGAGATTTTACGGACCTTGCAAGACCGCTTTGGCGCCAGCGCGGACGACCCGCGCCAGTTGGTTGCCACCGCGTCCCAGTTTTTGTCGAATTTCACCCAGTTGGCCGGCGTGGTCACGGTACCGCGGCACACGCACGCTGCCGTGACGCAGATCGAGTTCATGCCGCTCTCGGAGAATCGGGTGCTGGCGATCATGGTGGTTAATGGTCGGGAAGTGCAGAACCGTATCCTCAAGTTGGCGCGGCCGTATACGTCCGAGGAATTGCGCCGCGCGGCGACGTTTTTGAATGAACAATTTGCGGGTCGCGAACTGGAGTCTATTCGTCACCAATTGCTGCACCAGCTGCAAGACACCCGCTCGTCGATGAATCAGCTCATGACGGATGCGATTTCGATGGCCGAAGCCATGATGGGCTCAGCAGAGGGGGGCACGGGCTCGGCGGACGTCGTGATCGCGGGCGAGACTAATCTGATGGGCGTGGCCGAACTATCTAGCGTCGAGAAATTACGGCGCCTGTTCGATGCGTTTAATGAGAAACGCGACATCCTGCATCTGTTAGATCAGTGCCTGCGCGCTGATCGGGTGCAGATTTTCATCGGCCGGGAGTCCGGTTACGGCATTTTTGATGACTACAGCCTGGTGACGGCTCCCTATACCGTCGACAACGAGGTGGTCGGGGTACTCGGCGTCATTGGGCCCACCCGGATGGCCTACGAGCGGGTCATCCCGATCGTGGATCTGACGGCGCGGTTGCTCGGTTCCGCCCTGAATCAGACGCGCTGAAGCCGTAGAGCCCGCGCCAGATGACGGTACCCCAGCGGTTGCCGATCCGCGTGTCCTGCGCGGCCTAGATCCGCGCAGCGCGCCGAGCAAACCCGTGCAGGGGGCGTTTGGCCCCTCGGCACAATGCAGGCTGCGGTGTGCCGGCTGTAGCGGCGCTCGGACGGTTAGGGCAGGGGCGAAAAGAAAAAAAGCCTGTTTTTAAATACTAAGCTATTGATAATAAACATTTTTAGCGATCTTTTATTGATTGCTTTAGAGGCATAAAGCCCTCGCCGAGCGCGGTTGTCCTAGAGGGGGCCGGCGTCTTGCTCTTGAATCAGCCCCTGCGAATCCCCATCCTCCGCGCCGGGCGCGCGCCGCCTGCACTGGTTTTTGGAGAGGACATTCATGACGGACGACACGAACGACTCCCTGGGCGACGACACGGCCACGCCGCTGGACGCGCCCGTCGATGCGCTGGCGGCCGCTCAAGCCAAGGCCGACGAGCATTACGCCCAATATGTGCGGGTACTCGCTGAGTTCGACAATTTCCGTAAGCGCGCGGCGCGCGACCTGGAGCAGTCGCGCCAGTACGCCGTCGAGCGCTTCGCCCAGGAGTTGCTGCCGGCGATGGACGGCTTTGAGTTGGCCATTGCCAATGGCGTCGGCACGGATGTGCAGAGTCTGATCGAGGGCCAGAGCGCCACGCTGCGGTTGCTGCAAAAGGCGTTTGAGAAGGCTGGCATTCGGGAGCTCACGCCGCAGCCCGGGACGACCTTTAACCCCGAAGAACACGAGGCGATGGTGGCCCAGCCGACCGCCGAGATGCCGCCGAATGCGGTGCTCCTGACCGTCCAAAAAGGCTACGCCCTGAATGGGCGGGTGCTGCGAGCAGCCCGGGTCATCGTTTCGCGCGCGCTAGACGCTTGAGATCGTCCTAAGCGTCCCCATCTAGCCTTCAACGAATTTGAGTTTCCTTTAGAGGATCAGCACATGTCGAAAGTAATTGGTATTGACCTCGGCACGACCAACTCGTGTGTGGCGGTGATGGAGGGGGGTAAGCCCAAGGTCATCGAGAACAGCGAAGGCGACCGCACCACGCCGTCGATCATCGCCTTCACCAAGGACGACGAAGTATTGGTCGGCCAGTCCGCCAAGCGGCAGGCGGTCACCAATCCGCAGAACACGTTGCATGCTGTGAAGCGTCTGATCGGCCGCAAGTTCGGCGACGACGTCGTGCAGCGCGACCTCGATCTTGTGCCTTACAAGATTGTGAAGGCCGAGAACGGGGATGCCTGGGTCGAAGCGCAAGGCAAGGCGATGGCGCCACCGGAGATCTCGGCGCGCGTGCTCATGAAGATGAAGAAGGCCGCCGAAGACTACCTCGGTGAGCCGGTCACTGAGGCCGTGATCACGGTGCCGGCATACTTCAACGACTCACAGCGGCAGGCGACCAAGGATGCCGGCCGTATCGCAGGCCTCAACGTCAAGCGCATCATCAACGAGCCGACGGCGGCCGCGCTGGCGTATGGTCTCGACAAGTCGGGCGGTGATCGCAAGATTGCAGTCTATGACTTGGGTGGCGGCACCTTCGACATCTCGATCATCGAGATCGCCGAAGTGGACGGCGAACGTCAGTTCGAAGTGCTGTCGACCAACGGCGATACCTTCCTCGGTGGTGAGGATTTCGACCGCCGCGTCATCGATTTCATCAGTGACGAATTCAAGAAAGAGTCCGGCGTCGACGTGCGCAAGGATCCACTGGCCATGCAGCGCCTCAAGGAAGGCGCCGAGAAGGCGAAGATCGAGTTGTCTTCCAGTCAACAGACGGATATCAACCTGCCGTATATCACGGCGGATGCCTCTGGGCCTAAGCATCTCAACGTCAAGTTGACGCGCGCCAAGCTCGATTCGTTGGTCGAAGATCTGGTGACGCGCACGATCGCACCGTGCCGTATGGCGGTGAAGGATGCGGGCGTGGCGCTCACGGACATCGCGGAGGTCATCCTGGTTGGTGGCCAGACCCGCATGCCGCTGGTGCAGAAGGCCGTGAAGGACTTCTTCGGTCAGGAGCCACGTAAGGACGTGAACCCGGATGAAGCGGTAGCCGTAGGTGCAGCCGTGCAGGGTGGCGTCCTTTCTGGCGAGGTCAAGGACGTGCTGTTGCTCGACGTGACGCCGCTGTCACTCGGTATCGAGACGCTCGGTGCCGTGATGACCAAGCTCATTGAGAAGAACACCACGATCCCGACCAAGGCGGCGCAGGTGTTCTCGACCGCGGATGACAATCAGCCGGCGGTGACCATTCACGTGTTGCAAGGCGAGCGCGACCGTGCACATGACAACAAGTCGCTCGGACGCTTTGATCTGACCGAGATTCCCTCGGCACCGCGCGGTGCGCCGCAGATCGAGGTGACTTTCGATATCGACGCGAACGGTATTTTGCATGTGTCGGCCAAGGACAAGGGTACCGGTAAGGAGCAGAAGATCGTCATCAAGGCCTCGTCGGGTCTGTCTGAAGACGAGATCAAGCGTATGGTGTCCGACGCCGAGGCGCACGCGGCGGAGGACAAGGCATTCCGCGAATTGGTGGAGTCCCGTAACCGTGCTGATGCGCTGGCGCACCAAGTCGACAAGTCCCTCAAGGATTTGGGTGATAAGGTTGCTGGTGAAGATCGCGCCAAGATCGAGGCAGCGCTGTCGGACCTGAAGTCCGCCATGACTGCTGACGAGAAGGAAGCGATTGAGCACAAAGCGCAAGCGCTGCAGGCCGCCGCAGGGGAGATCCTGCAGCGTGCCCAAGCGGGCGCGGCCGAAGGCGCGGCATCGGCTGGTGGCGGCGCGGGCCCGTCGGCGAAGGACGACGTGCTGGATGCCGAGTTCGAGGAAGTCAAAAACAAAGATCCTAAGGCCTAAGAGCCTGACGATCGGCGCAGAGGATCGTGCCGCCGCGGGCTCTAGTGCCCGCGGCGGCATTCTGGTTTTAAGGGTGGTGGCATGGCGAAGCGCGATTACTACGAAGTGCTCGAGGTCTCCAAGACCGCGACCGAAGCCGAGATCAAGAAGGCGTATCGCCGCTTCGCAATGAAGTTTCATCCGGACCGCAATCCGGGCAATGCGGCGGCCGAAGAGTCTTTCAAGGAAGCCAAAGAAGCCTACGAGGTGCTGTCGGATCCGCAGAAGCGGGCCGCGTATGACCAGTTCGGTCACGCTGGCCTGAACGCCCAGCACGGTGGTGGCGGGGGGATGGATCCCGGTGAAGCCTTCGGCGACATCTTTGGGGAAGTCTTTGGCGACATCTTTGGCGGTGGCCGCCGCGGCGGTGGCCGCCAAGTGTTTCGCGGCGCCGACTTGCGCTATGAACTCGAACTCCAACTCGAACAGGCCGTGTTCGGCCACACCGGCGAGATTGACGTCACGACCTTGGTCGAATGCACGCCCTGTGGCGGTAACGGCGCGGCGAAGGGCACGACGCCGATCCGTTGCACCACGTGTGGCGGTACCGGCCAGGTGCGCATGCAGCAAGGCTTTTTCGCCGTGCAGCAGCCGTGCAGTCGCTGCAAAGGGCGGGGGATGCAAATCGAAACCCCTTGCGATCACTGCTACGGCCACGGCCGTGTGCGCAAGGCGCGCACGTTGCAGGTCAAGATCCCGGCGGGTGTGGATACCGGTGATCGGATCCGCCTGTCGGGCGAGGGCGAAGCGGGACGCAATGGGGGTCCGGCGGGCGATTTGTACGTCGAAGTCGCGGTTCTCAAACACGACATTTTCGAGCGCGATGGAGCGGATTTGTCCTGTGAAGTGCCTGTGACCTTTACGACCGCCGCCTTGGGTGGCGAGGTCGAGGTACCGACCCTGGAGGGCAGCGCCAAGATCAAAGTACCGGCGGAGACCCAGTCCGGTCGCGTCTTCCGCCTGCGCGAGCAGGGCGTTCGGCCCGTACGGGGTGGCGGCCGCGGCGATCTGTACTGCCGGGTGGTAGTGGAGACGCCGGTGAACCTTTCGCATGACCAGAAGGCGTTGCTGAAAGAGTTCGAGGCGACTCTACAAGGCGATCCATCCCGGCATAATCCCCGCGAAGCCACGTGGCTGGATGGGGTGAAAAAATTCTTCGGTAGTATGCGTACATGAGTCCTCCCCGCCCCGTGCATATCGCGCTCTATGGGGCGGCCGGCCGCATGGGCCGTAGCATCCTCCGGGCCGTACATGAGAGCACCGACTATGCGCTAGCGGCGGCGTTGGTCTCGGCGGGTAGTCCCTTGCTTGGCGCCGATGCCGGTTCGAGCGCAGGAATCGCTGCGCCATTGGGCGTGGCTTTACGCGGTGATACGGCTGCGGACTTGTCCGGCGCCGATGTCGCGGTCGATTTTTCAGTGGCCGGCGCAGTCCCGGCGCATCTCGCTGCCTGCGTGGCGGCCCGTATCGGCCTGCTCGTTGGCACCACGGGTCTGCAGGACACGGCGCTGGAGGCGATCGCGCGGGCGAGTCACAGCATCCCGGTGCTGGTTGCGCCAAATACCAGTATTGGCGTGAACTTGCTGGCACAACTTATTGAAAAAGCAGCGGCATTGCTTCCTAGAGACTATGACATTGAGGTCTTCGAAGCCCATCATCGCTACAAGCAGGACGCGCCTTCGGGGACCGCCCTGCAGTGGGGCGAGGCTGCGGCGCGTGGTCGTGGCGAGACCCTGGGGGCCGTGGATCTGGACCGGCGCGGGACCCGGGAAGCCGGTTCCATCGGGTTCTCCGTGCTGCGCGCCGGCGATATTGTCGGCGAGCACACCCTGTACTTTGCCGGTCCCGGTGAGCGGATCGAGATCACCCACCGAGCGCATGACCGGATGACTTTCGCCTATGGCGCACTACGCGCTGCGGCGTGGTTGGCTGGCCGCGCGCCGGGTTGTTACTCCATGGCGGACGTTTTGGCGCTGGACTGATCCGGCGCCGAAGCTAGGTCTTCGCACCGGGTGTGAGGGCTGAGAACGGTCGCCCTGACGCGATTCAAGACTGGTGCGGACGGGGCCCGTGCCGTAGAATTCACGCCCGGATCGACATACACGCGTAACGACCGAAGCGGGCGGAGTCTACAACCAGACTCCACCCGCTTTGCGCATCTGCGCCCTGCACGGGAAGACGGTGGGCTTCACGTGCCGCTCGACTCGGGAGAATGAGCCGTTGACGACGTCTGCTGTACTCGCCCTCGAAGATGGCTCGGTATTTAAAGGGATCTCCGTCGGTGCCGCTGGCCGTACGGTCGGTGAGGTCGTGTTCAACACGGCGATGACCGGCTACCAGGAAATCCTGACCGACCCTTCTTACAATCGTCAGATTGTCACCCTGACGTATCCTCATATCGGCAATTACGGCACCACGCCGGAAGACATGGAGTCCGGTGGCATCTACGCGGCGGGCCTTGTGATCCGCGATCTGCCGGCCTTGCACTCCAGTTGGCGGGCGGCAGAATCGCTTGGCGATTTTCTAAAACGTGGCAATACCGTCGCCATTGCCGATATTGATACTCGGCGATTGACGCGCATTCTGCGTAGCAAAGGCGCCCAAGCGGGTTGCATCCTGACGGGCACGGAGGTGAACGCGGATGCGGCTATTGCAGCGGCGCGTGGTTTCCCGGGCCTCAAAGGGATGGATCTGGCTAAGGTGGTCTCCACGCAGGAGGTCTACCAGTGGAACGAAGGGACCAACTGGGTGGGCGACACGCCGCGTTCGGCGCGCCCCGGCAGTCGCTTGCACGTCGTCGCCTACGACTATGGGATCAAGCGCAACATCCTGCGCGTGCTGGCGGACCATCGTTGCCGTATCACGGTGGTACCGGCACAGACGCCGGCCGCAGACGTGTGGGCGCTGGAACCGGATGGCATCTTCCTGTCCAACGGCCCCGGTGATCCGGAGCCGTGTGATTACGCCATTACGGCGATTCGTCAGTTCCTCGAGACGGATATCCCGGTGTTCGGTATCTGCTTGGGCCACCAGTTGTTGGGACTTGCCGCAGGGGCACGCACCTTGAAGATGAAGTTCGGGCACCACGGCGCGAACCACCCGGTGCAGGATTTGCAGACGGGTCGGGTGCTGATCACCAGTCAGAATCATGGTTTTGCGGTGGATGAGGCAAGCTTGCCTGCCAATGTGCAGGCGACGCACCGCTCGCTGTTTGACGGTTCCTTGCAGGGGATCGCACTGACTGACCGCCCCGCCTTCAGTTTTCAAGGACACCCCGAGGCGAGCCCGGGGCCACACGACGTGGCGGGCCTCTTTGGCCACTTCGTTGATTTGATGCGGACGCGCGCCGGCCGCGTCCAGACCGCCTGACGAGAAAGCCAGCTCATGCCAAAGCGTACTGATCTCAAAAGCATCCTCATCATCGGCGCCGGTCCGATCGTCATCGGTCAGGCTTGCGAGTTCGACTACTCCGGTGTGCAGGCCTGTAAGGCCCTGCGTGAAGAAGGCTACCGGGTCATTCTCGTCAACTCGAACCCAGCGACGATCATGACGGACCCGGAAATGGCCGACGCCATTTATATCGAGCCAGTGCAGTGGCGCACGGTCGCTCGCATCATCGAGAAAGAACGTCCCGATGCACTGCTGCCGACCATGGGCGGCCAGACCGCGCTCAATTGTGCGCTGGATCTGGTCCGTGAGGGCGTACTCGAGAAGTATCAGTGCGAAATGATCGGCGCTTCGCGTGATGCGATTGATATGGCCGAGGACCGGCAACTATTCCGTGAGGCGATGGCGGACATTGGGCTAGAAACCGCCCGGGCGCGTATTGCACATTCGATGGAAGAAGCGTTCGCCAACCAAGCGGAGATTGGTTACCCGACGGTGATTCGGCCGTCCTTCACGCTTGGTGGCAGTGGTGGCGGTATCGCTTACAACCGCGAAGAGTTTGAAACGATCGTCGCGCGCGGTCTGGATGCGTCGCCCACCTCCGAAGTGCTGCTCGAGGAATCGGTGCTCGGCTGGAAGGAATACGAGATGGAGGTGGTGCGCGACTCGGCGGACAACTGCATCATCATCTGTTCTATTGAGAACGTGGACCCGATGGGCGTCCATACGGGCGACTCCATTACGGTGGCGCCGGCGCAGACGCTCACCGACAAGGAATACCAACGCCTGCGGGATGCCTCGATCGCAGTGCTGCGCAAAATCGGCGTCGATACCGGCGGCTCGAACGTACAGTTTGCGATCAACCCCGCCGATGGGCGCGTGCTGGTCATTGAGATGAATCCGCGTGTATCGCGCTCTTCGGCGTTGGCTTCCAAGGCCACGGGTTTTCCGATTGCGAAAGTGGCGGCCAAACTCGCCGTCGGCTTTACCTTGGATGAACTGAAGAACGACATCACGGGCGGGTTGACGCCGGTCTCCTTTGAGCCGGCGATCGATTACGTGGTCACTAAGATTCCGCGCTTTACCTTCGAGAAATTTCCAGGCGCGAACATCCGACTCACTACGCAGATGAAGTCGGTGGGCGAAGCGATGGCGATCGGTCGCACCTTCCAGGAGTCACTGCAGAAGGCGCTGCGTAGCCTGGAGACCGGGCTGAACGGCTTCAATGAGCAGATCGCCCTGCCGCTCACTGACGAGCGCGAAGCGGATCTGGTGACCGAGTTGCGGCACGCCGGTGCAAATCGCTTGCTGTATGTCGCGGATGCGTTCCGTGCTGGTTGGACGCGCAGTCGGGTCTACGCACTGACGGCAATCGATCCGTGGTTCCTCGTGCAGATCGAGGACCTTGTGCGCGAGGAAGAGGCTGTTCGGCAGCGGGGTTTGGATGCGCTTGACGCGGATCGGATCCGGGCGTTGAAGCGCAAGGGCTTCGCAGATGGTCGGATTGGACACCTCGTTGGGGTGACCGAGGCGCAGATCCGTGCGCGCCGCCATGGCTTCGGGGTGTTTCCGGTCTACAAGCGGGTGGACACGTGTGCTGCTGAGTTCGCCACCACGACCGCCTACCTGTATTCGACCTACGAGGAAGAGTGCGAAGCCGAGCCGAGTGACCGACGCAAGATTATGATTCTGGGTGGTGGGCCCAACCGCATCGGCCAAGGCATCGAGTTCGACTACTGCTGCGTGCATGCCGCGCTCGCCCTGCGCGAGGATGGTTTTGAAACCATCATGGTCAATTGCAATCCCGAAACCGTTTCGACCGACTACGACACCTCAGACCGACTCTATTTCGAGCCGCTGACCTTTGAAGACGTGATGGAGGTCATCGCCAAGGAAAAGCCGGCTGGTGTGATTGTGCAATATGGCGGTCAGACGCCGTTGAAGTTGGCCCGTGCGCTGGCTGCAGCGGGTGCACCCATCATAGGCACCTCGCCGGATGCCATAGACGTCGCCGAGGATCGCGAGCGGTTCCAGAAACTGATTTCCCAACTCGGCTTGCTGCAGCCGGCTAATGCGACGGCGCGGGCCGAGGAGCAGGCGGTGGAATTGGCGCGTGGCGTGGGCTACCCGCTGGTCGTGCGACCCTCTTACGTTTTGGGCGGCCGGGCGATGGAGGTGGTCTTCAACGAAGACGACTTGCGCACGTATATGAACGAAGCGGTGAAGGTGTCCAATGACAGCCCGGTGCTGCTGGATCGCTTCTTGGATCTGGCCATCGAGGTCGACGTGGATGCGATCTGTGATGGCGAGGACGTGCTGATCGGCGGGATTATGGAGCACATCGAGCAGGCGGGTGTGCACTCCGGTGACTCCTCTTGTTCCTTGCCGCCGTTCTCATTGAGCGCCGAGGTGCAGGATCAGTTGCGTGAGCAGACCCAGGCCATGGCGCGCGCCCTGAATGTTGTCGGCCTCATGAACGTGCAGTTCGCGATTCAGGCGGGCATTGTTTATGTGCTCGAAGTGAATCCACGCGCCTCGCGCACGGTGCCCTTTGTTTCGAAGGCCACTAGTCGGCCCTTGGCCAAGATTGCGGCACGCGTGATGGTCGGTCGTTCGCTGGAAGCGCAGGGTATTTCCGGTGAGATCGTGCCGGGCTTCTATTCGGTCAAAGGACCGGTATTCCCCTTTGCGAAGTTCCCGGAGGCCGATCCGATTCTCGGGCCTGAGATGAAGTCGACCGGCGAAGTGATGGGTACCGGACGGACCTTCGGCGAGGCTTATGCCAAAGCGCAGGCCGGTGCTGGCGTGATCCTGCCACGCCAGGGCGTCTGTTTGATCTCCGTGCGCGAACGCGACAAGCCCCTAGCCGTGCCGCTGGCGCGTGATCTGATCGCACGCGGCTTCGAGATTGTGGCGACCGAGGGGACCGCCAAGGCGCTGATCGCTGAGGGCATTCCGTGCCGCAAGGCGCTCAAGGTGCGCGAAGGACGTCCGCATATTGTGGATATGATTAAGAACGAGGAGATCGACTTGATCGTCAATACCACCGAGGGTAAGCACGCGGTGCGAGAGTCTCGGTCGATTCGGCGCGAGGCCGTGGCTCGCAAAGTCACCTACTACACAACAGTCGCTGCAGCGCGGGCAACGTGCGAAGCGCTCGACCATCTCGAGGCGGTTGACGTCAATCGTCTGCAAGATTTGCACAAGGAACTCCGCTCGTGAAGCGTCCTCCCATCACTGTCCGTGGCGCTGAGCGTCTGCGTGCTGAGTCCAAACGTCTCAAGTCGGAGGATCGCCCGGCGGTCATTCGGGCCATTGCTGAGGCACGCGGTCACGGCGACCTGTCCGAGAACGCGGAATATCACGCAGCGCGCGATAACCAGAGTTTCATCGAGGGCCGCATAGCGGAAATCGACTTTCGCCTCGGCAACGCAGAGGTCATCGATGTCAGCAAACTGCCGCACAACGGCCGCGTGGTCTTTGGCGTGACGGTGGACCTGGAAAGCCAGGACGATAGTGTCCAGGTGACCTATCAGATCGTCGGTGAGGACGAGGCGGACATCCGTCAGAACCTGATCGCGATTACCTCGCCGATCGCACGGGCGCTCATCGGCAAGGAAGAAGGTGACGAAGTCGAGGTACAGGCCCCGGGCGGCGTGCGCCGCTATGAGATCGTCGCCGTTCGCTACGAATGAAGTTGACGCGCCAACTGCTTTTGGCGCTACTCGCAGGACTGCTGGTCACGGTAGGCGGGCTGGTCGCACCGCTGCTGTTCGTGGGTCTGGATGACCGAGCGTTGGCGGGGCGGATGGCGGGCCAGTTGTTTCACGTGACGAACCTGCTCACGTTGGTGCTCGTGCTGATGGTCGTCGCACTGGGCGCGTTGCGGCAGACCGGCCCGTGCGGGCGCGCGATGCTACTGGCGCCGGCGGTGCTGCTCGGGGCCAGCGAGTGCCTGATCCGTCCCCTGCTGGAGACCGAGAAGGTCGCGCACGGGACACAGACACTGGCCTTTGCCCAGTGGCATGGGGTGTCGAGTCTGCTATATGCGCTAGCTACCGTCGCGGCCGTGACCGCGTTGGTGCAAGCACTGCGTCGCCGCTGAGTGGGCTCAGTCCGGCAGGATGAGGCGGCTGAGTTTCGCGTTGCGCCGGTAAAAGACGCCGACGTTGCCGATGCGCTGGACCAGTTCGCTGCGGGTACGCTGCGCGAGCAGGTCGAGCGTGGCGTTGCGGTCATCGCGTTCGCCGACCCGGGCGCGGACTTTGATCAACTCGTGATCGGTCAGCGCGCGGTCCATTTCGGTGACGACCGCGTCGGTCAGGCCGTTGTTGCCGAGGGCCACGACGGGATGGAGGGCGTGGCCGAGGCGACGCAGGTATTTCTTCTGGCGTTCAGAGAGTTGCATCCCGTGAGTATAGTGGAGCCAGAGCCCCGAGGCGGCGGCAGGACATGACCAAGCGCAGTAAATCGAGCAAACGGTGGCTCCAAGAGCATGAGAGCGACGCCTATGTGCAGCGCGCCCGCAAGGAGGGGCTGCGCTCGCGGGCGGCTTTTAAACTCGAGGAACTGGACGTTGCAGAGCGGCTGCTCAAACCCGGCATGGTCGTCGTCGATCTCGGTGCCGCGCCTGGCGGCTGGAGTCAGTATGCGGGTAAAGTACTGAATAATAAAGGATTTGTGGTCGCTCTGGACATCTTGCCGATGGACGCGCTGACGGGTGTCGAGTTTGTTTTAGGGGACTTTAGGGAGGAGCAGCCGCTGCAAGAGCTGCATCGTTTGCTCGCCGGACGACCCGTAGACCTTGTGATGTCCGACATGGCCCCCAATATGAGCGGCATCGACGCTGTTGATCAGCCACGGCAACTGTACTTGTGTGAATTGGCACTGGAGTTCTGTCGGCAGGTTCTGAAACCCGGTGGAAATTTTCTCACGAAGATTTTCCAGGGCGTGGGCTTCGATGCGTATCTACGGACGGTGAAGGCGGAGTTCGGCCAAGTGAAGATGAAAAAACCGCCGGCGTCCCGTGCGCGTAGCGCTGAAATGTACCTGTTGGCCACCGGCAGGCGTATCCTCTGATCCCCCCGGGGCGGTCTGCATTGACCCCCCTTTTTGGAGTTGGCTTTGAAAGATTTCACGAAGAATATCTTCCTCTGGGGCGTGATTTTGCTGGTGCTCGTCACCGTATTTGCCAATTTTGGCAACCGCACGGCACCGAACCCGGAAATGCCATATTCCCAGTTCTTGACCGAAGTCGAGAACAACGCAATTCGCACCGCCGTGATCAAAGGCGAGTCGATCTCGGGCAACCGGTCCAGTGGGGATGCCTACGTCACCTACAGCCCTGAGACCGACAACACGGCGCTGATCGGTTTTTTGAAAAAGCACGACGTCAACTTCAGCACGCCGGCGCCGGAACGCTCGAGTTGGCTGATGCAATTGTTTCTGTCGAGCTTCCCGGTGCTCTTGCTGATCGGATTGTGGTTTTATCTGATGCGCCAGATGCAGGGTGGTGCCGGTGGCCGCGGTGCGATGAGCTTTGGCAAAAGCCGGGCCCGCCTGCTGGGCGAGGAAAAGGTCGCTATCACGTTTGCCGATGTGGCCGGCGTTGAAGAAGCTAAGGACGAGTTGCGCGAGATCGTCGAGTTCCTGCGCGACCCCGGCAAGTTCCAGAAACTTGGCGGCAAGATCCCGAAGGGGGTCCTGATGGTCGGTAGCCCCGGTACCGGCAAGACGCTGTTGGCTCGTTCGGTCGCCGGTGAGGCCAAGGTGCCGTTCTTCACCATCTCCGGCTCGGATTTTGTGGAGATGTTCGTCGGTGTCGGCGCGTCGCGCGTGCGCGACATGTTCGAGCAGGCCAAGAAACATGCGCCGTGCATTATCTTCATCGATGAAATCGATGCCGTCGGTCGTCACCGGGGTGCCGGCTTAGGGGGTGGTCACGACGAGCGTGAGCAGACCCTGAACCAGTTGCTGGTCGAGATGGATGGCTTCGAGGGTAACGAGGGCATCATTGTGGTTGCGGCGACTAACCGCCCCGATGTATTGGATCCGGCGTTGCTGCGCCCGGGTCGCTTTGATCGACAGGTGGTGGTGCCGCTGCCGGACGTCCGTGGTCGCGAGCAGATCCTCAAGGTCCACATGCGCAAGGTCCCACTCTCCGATGACGTGGATGCGATGGTCATCGCGCGTGGTACACCGGGGTTTTCCGGCGCGGATCTTGCGAACCTGGTCAATGAGGCGGCGCTGTTCGCTGCGCGCGCCAATCAGCGCGTGGTCAACATGTCTGAATTTGAACGTGCTCGTGACAAGATTTACATGGGCGCAGAGCGGCGCTCATTGGTCATGTCCGATGCGGAAAAAAAGATGACCGCCTACCACGAAGCCGGTCACGCGATCGTCGGCTTCCTCGTGCCGGAACATGATCCGGTTTATAAAGTGACGATCATTCCGCGTGGCCGTGCGCTCGGTGTGACTTGGTATCTGCCTGAACAAGATCGCTTGAGCCTCAGTAAGCGCCGACTGGAGAGCAAAATTTCCTCGGCCTTTGGGGGGCGAGTAGCGGAAGAGTTGATCTTCGGTAGCGAGGGCGTCACCACCGGGGCGCAAAGCGATATCGAATATGCCACCGATATGGCACGCAATATGGTGACCAAGTGGGGCTTGTCAGAGCGTCTCGGTCCGCAGACCTATAGCGAGGACCAAGGTGAGGTGTTCTTGGGCCGCAGCGTGACCCAGCATAAGCAGGTGTCGGATGTGACGGCGCACGTGATCGACGAGGAAGTGCGTCGTGTCATTGATGCCAATTACGCGCGTGCGCGTCATTTGCTTGAGGCGAATGTCGAAAAGTTGCATGCGATGGCGGACGCCCTGATGCGCTACGAGACAATTGGCGATGATCAGATCCGCGACATCATGGAAGGCCGTGAGCCACGACCGCCCGTGGGCTGGGAATCCGGCACCAAGTCCAACGATCCACCGCCGTCGGCACCCGCTGGCGCGACGGCCGGTCTTGGTGTGGTGACCCCGGCCGGTCAGCACTGACCGGAGTTCGTATGCAACTGCGCTGCCGGACGCGCTGGCTCGCGCTCGATCAGCCGGTGGTTATGGGCGTTCTGAACGTAACGCCCGACTCTTTTTCAGATGGGGGTCTGTACGCGGCGCCGGCGGCGGCGCTCACCCAAGCGCGGCGCTTATTGGCAGCGGGCGCGGCCATTATCGACGTGGGCGGTGAGTCCACCCGACCCGGCGCCGTGCGGCCCAGCGTGGCTGAGGAAATGGATCGCGTGCTGCCGGTCATAGAGCGGATCGCCGCTGAACTGGACGTGGTCATCTCGGTGGATACCAGCCGCCCGGAAGTCGTGCAGGCCAGCTGTGCAGCAGGGGCCCATCTCATCAACGATATTCGCGGTTTACGCGCGCCGGCCACGTTGGCGGCGGCGGCCGCTGCGGGCGCCGCCGTGTGCGTGATGCACATGCAGGGAGAACCCCAGACGATGCAGCAGGCACCGTACTACGCGGACGTGGTCGAGGAGGTGGAGGCCTATCTGCGCGCGCGCATCGCCGAGTGTCGCGCCGCCGGTATTGCGGCGGATGCGATTCTGATTGATCCGGGCTTCGGCTTTGGGAAGACGCAGGACCATAATTTGGCCTTGTTCCGTCATCTGGGGCGCTTCACGCGCCTGGGTGTGCCCTTGTTGGTGGGGGTATCGCGCAAGTCGATGGTGGGTCAACTCACGGGCCGTCCCGTGGGTGAGCGCTTGGCGGGCAGCGTGAGTTTGGCGGCATTGGCCGCCGCACGCGGTGCGGCGGTCTTGCGCGCGCACGATGTGGCTGAGACAGTGGATGCGGTTAGGGTCGGGGCGGCGTTACGCAGCCCCTTAGAGGAGGGATGATGGGACTTCATTACTTCGGCACCGACGGTATACGCGGGCGCGTTGGTGATGCACCGATGACGGTGGAGTTTGCCGTGCGCCTCGCTAGTGCGGCGGCCACCGTGCTCGCTCCGGCGGGTGGTTCTGTACTGATTGGGAAGGATACCCGGGTGTCGGGCTACTTATTCGAGGCAGCGCTCGAGGCTGGGTTTGTGGCCGCTGGCGTGGATGTGCGCCTGATTGGGCCCTTGCCGACGCCGGCCGTGGCCTACATGACCCAGAGGACCGCTTGCGATTTTGGCGTGATGATCAGTGCCTCACACAACCCCTATGAAGACAACGGCATCAAGTTCTTTGACCGTGAGGGCGGCAAGTTGTCGGATGCAACGGAAGCGGCCATTGAAGCGCAGTTGGCGCATCCGCCCGTGACGGTGCCTTCGCAGCGCCTCGGACGCGCGACCCGTATTGATGATTCGCGCACCCTGTACCAAGAACACTGCCTCGGTACCCTAACGAAGGGATTGCGCTTAGACGGATTGAAACTCGTCGTGGATGCGGCCAATGGGGCGGCCTACAAGGTGGCGCCACGGGTGTTTTCGGATCTGGGCGCCGATGTGGTGCCGATTGGTTGTTCGCCCAACGGCCGCAATATTAATGATGGTTGTGGTTCGACGGCGCCGTCCTTGTTGCAGTTGACGGTGCCTGGCGTGCGCGCGGATGCTGGATTGGCGCTCGATGGCGATGGCGACCGACTGATCATGGTCGATCATCTGGGTCGGGTCATGGACGGTGACCAACTGCTCTACGTGATTGCCAAGGCGCGCCAAGCGGCGGGTACCTTGTCAGGCCCAGTGGTGGGTACGGTGATGAGTAACCTTGGCCTTGAGCACGCGTTGGCTCGGCTAGGCATACCGTTCCTGCGGGCAAAGGTGGGCGATCGGTACGTGTTGGAGCGCTTGCGGGAGACGGGTGGGACTATCGGTGGCGAGACCTCGGGGCACCTCTTGTGTCTGGATCGCACCACGACGGGCGACGGTATCGTGAGCGCGTTGCAGGTTTTGGGCGTCATGCGCCAGACCGGTGCTTCGCTGGCGGAACTGACAACGGGAATGACCAAATATCCGCAAGTCCTGCTCAATGTCGCGATGTCACGGAAGGTGGATCCGCAAACGCTGCCGGCGGTGGTGGAGGCGGTGGCTGCGGCCGAAGCGGCGCTGGCGGACACGGGGCGCGTCGTGTTGCGCTCCTCCGGGACGCAAGCGCTGATCCGTGTCATGGTGGAAGGGGAAGACGAACGGCAGGTACAAACACTCGCCGAACGCCTGGCCACGGTCGTCCGGGTCGCGACCGCTTAATTTTAAGCCGTTGATTTTGGTGGGGGTCGCGGTTATTCTCGCGCGCCTCCACTGTGGGATCGATCACGATGCGCCGACCAATCGTCGCCGGTAACTGGAAAATGCACGGCTCCCGTGAGGAGAACGCGCGCCTAGTGGCGGGGTTGGTGGATGGGATCGGTCACGGTGGCGCCGAAGTGATCGTGTTTCCGCCCGCGGTGTACGTCGCCGAGGTGGTACGCCTTGCCGCCGGTAGTGCAGTGGCGGTGGGTGGGCAGAATCTGTGCACCGAAGCGGTAGGTGCCTACACCGGTGAGACCTCAGGGGCCATGTTGCGTGATGTGGGCGCCAGCCACGTCTTGGTCGGCCATTCCGAGCGCCGTACGCTTTATGGGGAGTCCGAGGCGACCGTGGCCGTTAAATTCGTCGCCGCCCAGGCGGCCGGTTTGGTGCCGGTCCTCTGCGTCGGTGAAAGCCTTGAGGAGCGTGAGGCGGGGGTGACCGAGACCGTGGTGGCGCGCCAGTTGGATGCGGTTGTGGCGTTGGCCGGCCTTGGGGCCTTCGTGCAGGCGCTGGTGGCCTACGAACCGGTCTGGGCTATCGGTACGGGCCGGACCGCGTCCCCTGATCAGGCGCAAGCGGTGCACGCATTTATCCGTGGATATTTCTCGGCCGGGGATGCTACACTTGGGGATCAACTGCGTGTCCTTTACGGCGGCAGTGTGAAGGCTTCGAACGCCGCCGAATTATTCGGAATGGCGGACGTTGATGGGGCGCTCGTCGGGGGTGCCTCGCTTAAGGCGGATGAATTTTTGAGGATCTGCGATGCCGCTCATTCAGTCGGCGGTCGTGGGTAGACGGTAATGCTGCAACAGTTGTTATTGATCATTCATGTTCTCTTGTCGCTGGCCATCATCGGCCTCGTGCTGCTTCAGCGCGGCAAGGGTGCGGACGCGGGCGCCGGATTCGGTTCGGGCGCCTCGGGTACCGTGTTCGGTTCCAAAGGTTCGGCCACCTTCTTCTCGAAGTTGACGGCGATCCTGGCCACCTGTTTTTTTGTAACGAGCTTGACGCTCGCTTACTTCGCGAGTCACCAGTCGAGTGGTGCGCCTAAGAGTCTGCTTGAGCAGACCCCGGCGGGTTCGCCTGCAGCGCCTTCGAAGTAAGGCGCTTGCGGCACAAGGCGATCCGGAATTTCATTTTTACAAGACTGTTAATGCCGGCGTGGCGGAATTGGTAGACGCACTAGCTTGAGGTGCTAGCACCGTAAGGTGTGCCGGTTCGAGTCCGGCCGTCGGCACCAGGTCTTGTTGGAGTTCCAGGCAGCGCTCGTTTAGGTATATACCTACGAGGGTTTGCGCAAAACGGGGCCAGCCCCTGAATTTTTTGGGTGACGTAGCCCCCTGCGTAAACTAAAATCCGCAGCGATTACGAGGCGTACGTTCGCGACCTCGGGACAGGGATGATGCTGCAAAATTATCTGCCGATCCTGATCTTTCTGATCGTAGCCGCCGGACTGGGTGGTTTATTGATCGTGCTCGGTTTTCTGCTCGGGCCGCGCCGACCGGATGCAGAGAAGAATTCCCCTTACGAATGTGGCTTCGAGCCGTTCGAGGACACACGTATTAAATTCGACGTGCGCTACTACCTCGTCGCTATCTTGTTCATTCTGTTCGATCTGGAAATCGCGTTTCTGTTCCCTTGGGCGGTTTCGCTCAAGGCGATCGGTACCGTCGGCATCGTGTCGATGCTCGTCTTCCTGGCGATTCTCGTGGTCGGGTTCATCTACGAGTGGAAGAAGGGAGCGCTCGAATGGGATTAGTCGCAGAAGTCGATGCGGAGCTCCAGGATAAGGGCTTCGTCACGGCTCGTCTGGATGACCTCATGAACTGGGCGCGTACCGGTTCGATGTGGCCGATGACCTTTGGTCTGGCGTGCTGCGCGGTCGAGATGATGCAGGCGGGTGCCTCGCGTTATGACCTGGATCGTTTCGGTGTGGTCTTTCGCCCCAGTCCGCGCCAGTCGGATGTCATGATTGTCGCCGGTACGCTGACCAATAAAATGGCGGCGCCGCTGCGCAAGGTCTACGACCAGATGGCCGAGCCGCGTTGGGTCATTTCCATGGGTTCGTGTGCCAACGGCGGCGGCTATTACCACTACTCCTATTCGGTAGTGCGTGGCTGTGATCGCATTGTGCCGGTGGACGTTTATGTCCCGGGATGCCCACCGTCTGCCGAAGCGCTGATTTATGGGATCCTGCAATTGCAGAACAAGATCCGTCGCACGAGCACGATCGCCCGATGAGCGCTGTCAGCACCGAAGCGGCGGCACCGCTCTCCAAAATGGCGACACTAGCAGCGCACCTCGAAGCGACCTTTGGCGCTCGTCTGACACGCCTCGCTGCGCTCGATCAAGAATTGGCGTACGAAGTCGTGCCAACGGACCTGATTGCCGTGTGCACGGTGCTGCGGGACGACCCGCGATTTGCCTTCGAATCGGCGATCGATGTGTCGGGCATTGATTACTTGAGTTACGGCCACCAAGAGTGGGATACCCACGACGCGACTAGCACCGGCTTCGGTCGTGGCGTCGTCGGTCAGGACAGCGTGTTTGTCCCGCCGGAGCCGAGGGCGCGGCGCTTCGCCGTGGCCTATCACCTGCTGTCCTACGCGAATAATCAGCGTCTGCGCTTGCGCTGCTACTGCGATACCGCGGAGCCGCCGACGGTGCCGAGCGTTGTGGCCGTGTGGCCGTCTGCGAATTGGTTCGAGCGTGAGGCCTTTGATCTTTTTGGGATCCTGTTCCAAGAACATCCCGATCTGCGTCGCCTGCTCACCGACTACGGCTTTATCGGCCACCCGTTCCGCAAGGACTTCCCGCTCTCTGGTCACGTTGAAGTGCGCTACGACGCTGAGCAGGGTCGGGTCGTGTACGAGCCGGTGAGCATCGAGCCGCGTGTCCTCGTGCCGCGCGTGATTCGCGATGACAACCGCTATGACGCCGCGCTCACGGCTGGCCGTTCGGGGAAATAGCATGTCCGAGATCCAGAATTTCACCCTGAACTTTGGCCCGCAGCACCCTGCTGCGCACGGCGTTCTGCGCCTGATTCTTGAGCTCGATGGCGAGGTAGTGCAGAAAGCCGACCCGCATATTGGGCTCCTGCATCGCGGTACCGAGAAGCTGGCGGAGTCGAAGCCGTTCAATCAAAGCATCGGTTACATGGACCGGCTCGATTATTGCTCGATGATGTGTAACGAGCACGCCTATGTCATGGCGATCGAAAAAATGCTCGGCGTACAGATCCCTGAGCGTGCGCAGTACATCCGAGTCATGTTCGATGAAATAACCCGCATCATGAATCACCTCATGTGGCTTGGTGCACATGGGTTGGATATCGGCGCGATGACGGTGTTCTTGTATTGCTTCCGTGAGCGCGAAGATCTGATAGACGCTTATGAGGCCGTGTCGGGTTCGCGCATGCACGCAACCTATTATCGGCCGGGCGGTGTGGCGCGCGACTTGCCGGACTCGTTGCCAAAATATGCGCCGTCGAAGTTCCGCTCGAAGCGCAATATCGATCTTTTGAACGAAGCGCGTTCGGGTAGCTTGCTCGATTTTCTACAAGATTTTACCGATCGTTTCACGAAGTGCGTGGACGAATACGAGACCCTGCTGACCGATAACCGGATTTGGAAGCAGCGCACGGTGAACATTGGCGTCGTGACGCCGGAACGCGCGAAGGCGCTCGGGTTCACGGGACCTTGTCTGCGCGGTTCGGGCGTGGTCTGGGATCTACGCAAGCACCAGCCTTACGATATTTACGATCGGCTAGACTTTGACATTCCAGTGGGCGTGAACGGCGACTGCTACTCGCGCTATCTCGTGCGTATCGAGGAATTGCGTCAGTCGAATCGGATCATTCGGCAGTGCATTACTTGGTTGCGCGCCAATCCCGGCCCTGTGCTCGTGGCCGACCACAAGATTGTGCCGCCCCGTCGGGTGGAGATGAAGGGGGACATGGAGTCCCTGATCCATCACTTCAAATTGATGACCGAGGGCTATACGGTCCCCGTGGGTGAGACCTACGCGGCGGTTGAGGCGCCTAAGGGTGAATTTGGCATTTGGCTGGTGTCTGATGGCGCCAACAAGCCGTACCGATTGAAGTGTCGTGCGCCGGGATTCGTGCATTTGTCTGCGCTGGACGAGATGGTGCGCGGTCACATGCTTGCGGACGTGGTCGCTGTGATTGGCACGCTCGACATCGTATTCGGGGAGGTCGACCGATGAGTGATCCGATGACTGTGCTCTCGGAGCATACCCGCCATGATATCGACACGTGGGTGGCCAAATTTCCAACGGGTCAACAGCGCTCTGCCTCGTTGGCCGCGTTGCGGGCTGCGCAACACCAGAACAATGGTTTTTTGACTGTTGAACTGATGGACGCGGTGGCCGAGTACCTACAGTTGCCGACGATCCAGGTGTATGAGGTCGCGAACTTCTATTCGATGTTCGAGGTCAAGCCGGTCGGTCGCATCCATATCTCGGTCTGCACCAACATCTCCTGCATGTTGTGTGGCTCCGAGAACATCGTCGCGCACGTTGAGAAAAAGTTGGGTATCCGCACCGGCGAAAGCACACCGGATGGCAAGTTCTACCTCAAGCAGGAAGAAGAGTGTCTCGCGGCCTGCAACAACGCGCCGATGATGATGATCGATCACGTCTACTACGAGCATTTGACGCCTGAGAAGGTGGATCAGATTCTCGACAATTTGAAGTGAGACTCGTATGTCGCGCGTGATGAATCAAGTTGTCTTTGAGCCCTTGCATCTGCCGGAAAGCTGGACCTTGTCGGCATACCGCAGCATCGGTGGCTACGAGGCGTGGGAGCGAATCCTGCGTGAGAAAGTCACCCCAGAGGCGGTGATTGAGGAAGTGAAGGCGTCCGGCTTGCGTGGTCGCGGCGGTGCGGGCTTTCCTACCGGACTGAAGTGGAGTTTCATGCCCCGCAATGCGCCTGGCGCGAAGTACGCGGTGTGCAACTCGGATGAGTCCGAGCCAGGGACTTGTCATGACCGCGACATCTTGCGCTACAACCCGCACTCGGTAGTGGAGGGCATGCTAATTGGCGGATACGCCATGGGCGCAACGGCCGGGTACAACTATATTCGTGGTGAGTTCTTGGCTGAGCCCTACGTGCGCTTTGAAGCGGCCGTACAAGAGGCTTATGCGGCCGGTTATATCGGCAGCAATATTCTCGCGTCCGGCCATCAGTTTGAATTGTATTCAGTGGCTGGTGCTGGCGCTTACATTTGCGGTGAAGAGACCGCACTGCTCGAATCGCTTGAGGGCAAGCCTGGTCGTCCGCGTTTCAAGCCGCCGTTCCCGGCGAATTTTGGTCTCTATGGGCGCCCGACCACTATCAATAACACGCAGAGTTTTGCGTCTGTGCCAACGATCCTACGCAAGGGCGCCAAATGGTTCGCTGAGATGGGCGTGGCGAACTCCGGTGGCAGTGCCGTGTTCTCGGTGTCGGGTCACGTCAACAAACCGGGCAACTACGAGTTGCCCCTAGGTATCCCATTTCTGGAGCTGCTTGAAGACATCTGCGGTGGCATGCGCAACGGCAAAGCGCTCAAGGCGGTCATACCCGGCGGCTCTTCCTGCCCGGTCATGCCAGCCGCTGCAATTCTCTCCGCCACCATGGACTACGATGGTTTGCGCAAGGCCGGTAGTTCACTCGGTACGGGCGCGGTGATCGTGATGGACGAGGACACCTGCATGGTGAAAGTGCTGGAGCGACTCACCCGTTTTTATCGTGCCGAGTCCTGTGGTCAGTGCACACCGTGTCGGGAAGGCACTGGTTGGCTGAACCGTTTGGTGCGCCGGATTATGGCGGGCGAGGGCAAGAAGTCGGACATCGACCTCTTGGTCGACGTGGCCAACCGCATCGAAGGGCACACGATCTGTGCGCTCGGCGACGCAGCGGCGTGGCCGGTGCAGAGCTTCGTGAAGCACTTCCGACACGAGTTTGAATACATGGTCGACAACGGCGGCCGCAGCATCGTCGACGACCCCGCGCGGCGGGCCGCGTGATGCTGGACCGGGAAAGCGCATGAGCCAGGATATCGTCAATCTCGAAGTCAACGGCGTTGCGGTGCAGGGCCGCAAGGGTCAGATGATCATTCAGGTCACTGACGCGGTGAACGCCTATGTGCCGCGCTTCTGCTATCACGAGAAGCTGACCGTGGCGGCCAACTGTCGCATGTGTCTGGTTGAAGTGGAAAAAGCGCCGAAGCCGCTACCGGCTTGCGCGACGCCGATCAACGAAGGCATGAAGATCTTCACGAAATCGCCAAAGGCGATTGCGGCCCAGAAGGCCACCATGGAATTCTTGTTGATCAACCATCCGCTGGACTGCCCGATCTGCGATCAGGGTGGCGAGTGCGAGTTGCAAGACCTGGCGATGGGCTTCGGTCGTGACGCTGCGCGCTATGAGTTGGATAAGCGCGTCGTCAAGGACAAGAGTTTCGGTCCGTTGATCTCGACCGACATGACCCGCTGCATTCACTGCACGCGCTGTGTGCGCTTCACCCAAGAAATTCAGGGTGTGCAGGAGTTGGGGACGATTGGTCGTGGCGAAGACATGCGCATTTCGATGTTTGTCGAGAAGGCGGTCGATCACGAACTGTCGGGCAACATCATCGACCTCTGCCCGGTCGGTGCGCTCAACTCCAAGCCGGCACGATTCCAAGGCCGGTCGTGGGAAATGACCGAGCAGCCACTGGTGTCGCCACACGACGCGATCGGTACCAACCTAGCGGCCCACGTGCGCCGTGGCCAATTGATGCGGGTGGTGCCGCGCGTCAATGAAGCGATCAACGAGACCTGGATCTCAGATCGCGACCGGTTCTCCTATGAAGGGGTGTACGCGGCCGATCGTGCCCAAACGCCATTGATCCGCCGCGGCGGTACGCTGGTGCCAACGACGTGGGAAGTGGCGCTCGAGGCCGCAGCGCTCGCGCTCAAGGACGCGGTTTCGGCCTACGGCGCGGAGCGTATTGGTGTGCTCGGTCTGCCTACGGCCACTTTGGAAGAATCTTATTTGCTGGCGCGTCTCGGGCGCGGCCTGGGTACGCCGAATCTCGACCACCGACTGCGTCGCCGGGATGTGCGCGATCAGGATGCGGACCCGGACTATCCGGGTCTGGGATTCCCCATTGCGGAACTCGATCGACTCGACGGCGTGTTGGTCGTCGGTGCCGATCTACGCAACGAGGCGCCGCTACTGGCGCACCGTCTGCGCACGGCGGCGACGAAGAATCAGGCCAAGGTTGGGTTCGTGAACCCGGCGCGTTACGAATATCGATTCCCGGTAGCCGGCTATGAGGCCGTCGCGGCAGGGCAGATGGTCGCTGTACTGGCGTCTGTCGGGCGCGCAGTCGCCGAAGCTGCGGGGCAAGGCCTGCCACCGGCGTTGGCTTCTGCGGTAGCCCCCACCGAGGCACAAGCGGCGATCGCGCGGGCGCTCACGAACGGCACGCGTCGCTTGCTCCTGCTCGGCAATCTAGCCGAGCGTCACCCGGCTTATGCCGACCTGCGCGCCGTTGCGGGCGCTGTGGCCGCGCTGGCTGGGGCGACACTGGGTTACCTGCCGAACGGGGGCAATGCGGCGGGCGCCACGCTCGCGGGGCTGCTGCCGCATCGCGACGCGGGCGCGCGCCCGGCGCCGAAAAGAGGCCTGGATGCCGGGGCCATGCTCGCCGCTGGTCTCGAGGCCTATGTGCTCTTTGGTGGGATTGAACCCGATGCCGATACGGCACATGGCGCCGTGGCAGCCACAGCGTTGGCACAGGCCCGATTTGTGCTCGCGATCACCCCGTTTGCGTCGGACGCCGCCATCGCGCACGCCCATGTGGTGCTGCCGATCGGTACCTATGCGGAGACTTCCGGTACCTACGTCAACGTCGAAGGCCGCTGGCAGTCCACTACGGCCGTTGCTCGCGCCGTCGGTGAATCCCGTCCGGGTTGGAAGGTACTGCGGGCGCTGGGCACCCTGATGGGTTTGGATGGGTTTGAGTATGGCTCGTCGGAAGACGTGCGCAAAGAACTCGAGCAGTCGATGAACGGTACCGGCCTGAGTCTCGATACGACCTATCGCGGCCAGTGGCTGCCGGCGGGTGCGGTGCCGGGTGTGCTCGATGTGGTCCGCCTCTATGCGTCCGATCCGATCGTGCGTCGCGCGCCCGCTCTGCAGGAGACCCCTGCAGCGCAGCGCGCCGCGGCGACTAGCGGAGTCTACCCATGATGGCGCATGTGCCCGGATTGGCCTGGCTGCTCGCCCAGTGGTCAGCGATGCCTGCGTATTTACAGCTGCTGATTGTCAAAACGGCTGAAATTATTGGCGTGATGCTGGCGGTCGTGATCTCGGTGGCACTGTTGACCTACGCTGAGCGGAAGGTCATCGGTTGGATGCAGTCGCGCCATGGCCCGAACCAGATCCGCATCTTTGGTCTGCCCATCCTGAAGGGCGTCGCGCAGCCGTTTGCCGATGTGATCAAGTTGCTCTTGAAAGAAGTACTGGTGCCATCCAAAGCAGACAAAGTGCTGTTCCTCTTGGCGCCGATGATCGCGATCGTGACTGCCTTGACCACGTGGGCGGTTGTGCCGTTCTCGCCGGACTTCGTGCTGGCCGACGTCGACGCTGGTCTTTTGTACATTTTGGCGCTGACCTCACTGGGTGTGTACGGCATCATCATTGCCGGTTGGGCGTCGAATTCGAAATACGCCATGCTCGGCGCGATGCGCGCCGCGGCACAAATTGTCGCTTATGAGATTGCGATGGGCTTTGCCCTTGTTGGTGTGCTGATGGCGTCCGGATCTTTAAATATGACCGCCATCGTCAGTGCGCAGTCGGGCAGCATTCTGCATTGGAACCTGCTGTGGCTTTTTCCGCTGATGATCATCTACTTCATCTCCGGTGTAGCCGAGACCAACCGGGCGCCCTTTGACGTCGTGGAGGGCGAGTCGGAAATTGTTGCAGGCTTCCACGTGGAGTACTCCGGCGCGACCTTCGCCACCGTGTTTGCCCTGCCCGAATACGCGAACATGATTTTGATCGCGACCCTGACCTCGGTATTTTTCTTAGGCGGCTGGCTCTCGCCGTTTCAGGGCCTTGTCCCAGCCGACTGGCTGTTGGCGCAGTCCTCGTTCCTTTGGTTGTTCATCAAAATTCTTTGGTTCCTGTTTTGCTACCTGTGGATTCGCGCGACGTTCCCGCGCTACCGCTATGACCAGATCATGCGTCTCGGCTGGAAGGTATTTATTCCGCTGACGATCGTCTGGATTCTCGTCGAGTGCGGCATGGTCGCCTTGCGGGTCGGGCCTTGGGCCCAGTTCGGATGAGGAGTGCATCACCCGTCATGACGTCTCTACGCAGCCTGACCAAGACCCTATTCCTTGTGGAGCTTCTGCAAGGCTTAGCCGTGACTTTCCGCTACCTGTGGAAGCCAAAATTCACCGTCCACTACCCGGAAGAGAAGACGCCGCAGTCGGTCCGCTTCCGTGGCTTGCATGCGTTACGCCGCTACCCGAATGGGCAGGAGCGATGCATTGCCTGCAAGTTGTGCGAGGCGGTGTGTCCGGCGCTGGCCATCACTATCGAGTCTGACGTCTCCGAGGACGGCACGCGCCGCACGACGCGTTATGACATCGATCTATTCAAGTGCATTTTTTGCGGATTCTGCGAGGAAGCATGCCCCGTGGACGCAATCGTAGAAACCCGTATCCACGAGTACCACATGGAAAACCGTGGCGAAAACATCATGTCGAAAGACAAGTTGCTCGCTGTGGGCGACCGCTATGACGCGATGATCACCGCGGACAAGACGGCCGACGCGCCGTACCGCTGATCCAAAGGCAGGCCAACCGTGTTGACGACCATACTGTTCTACTTCTTCTCCACGATTCTGGTCGGGTCGGCCGCGGGCGTGGTGCTGTCGCGCAACCCGGTGCGGGCGGCGCTATTTCTTGTGCTGGCATTCTTCGAGAGCGCGGTGCTCTGGCTGTTGCTCGACGCTGAGTTTCTCGCCTTGGTGCTGGTGCTCGTTTACGTCGGCGCGGTAATGGTGTTGTTTTTGTTCGTCATCATGATGCTCGACATCAACGTCGCCAAAATGCGCGAAGGCTTCACCAAGCACGCGCCACTGGGTGCCGTCGTCGCGGGTCTGATGATTGCCGAGATCGTGTACGTTGTCTGGTTCCGCCATTTGGGCATTACGCTGGCAACCACGGCGCCGCCGTTGCCAGCGAATTACTCGAATGTGCATCTGCTCGGGCAGGTGCTTTATACCGATTACATGTTGCCGTTTGAATTAGCGGCGATCGTGCTGCTGATTGCCATGGTCGCTGCGATCTCGTTGACGATGCGGCATCGCACGGGCTTCAAGAAGCAAGATATTAGTGCGCAAGTGGCGCGCCGGCGTGAGGACGCGGTGCGAATCGTTAAAGTCGATTCGGAGAAAGCCTCATGATCACGCTGCCCCATTTCCTCGTTCTTTCGGGGATTCTTTTTAGCATCGCCGTCGCGGGAATTTTTTTGAACCGCAAGAACGTGATCGTGCTGTTGATGTGCATCGAACTGATGCTGTTGGCAGTGAACTTTAATTTTGTGGCATTCAGTCGTTGGTGGGGAGACGTCGCCGGTCAGGCGTTTGTCTTTTTCATATTGACGGTGGCAGCCGCCGAATCGGCGATTGGCCTTGCGATCCTCGTGGTGTTATTCCGCGAGCGTAAGAGCATCAACGTCGAGGACTTGGACACGATGCGGGGTTGATGATGCAGAACTTCTATCTCGCTATCCCGCTGGCGCCGCTTTTTGCGGCCATCTTGGCGGGTTTGTTTGGCCGTCTGATCGGGCGCGTCGGTGCACATACGGTCACCATTCTGGGCGTGGGCGTTTCGTTCGTGCTCTCGCTGTTGGTCTTGAAAGCGCAAGCCCTTGATGGGGCCGCGACCTATAACGCGCCGGTGTACACGTGGCTCGTCTCGGACGGATTGTCCATGCAGATCGGTTTTCTAATCGATCATTTGACCGCTTTGATGATGGTCGTCGTCACCTTCGTCTCCTTGATGGTGCACATCTATACGATCGGGTACATGCATGAGGATCCCGGGTACCAGCGGTTCTTCTCCTACATTTCGCTGTTTACCTTTGCGATGTTGATGTTGGTGATGAGCAACAACTTCTTGCAACTCTTTTTCGGGTGGGAAGCGGTCGGACTGGTGTCGTACCTCTTGATTGGCTTCTGGTTCACAAAGCCGAGTGCGATTTTTGCCAATATGAAGGCGTTCCTGGTGAACCGGGTCGGTGACTTCGGTTTTCTGCTGGGTATCGCGGGGGTGGTCTACTACACCGGTTCGTTGGATTACTTGGCGGCCTTTAAGGCCGCGCCCGTGATTGCGCAGCACAGCATGACGATTCTGGATGGCAATGCCTGGAATGCCATGACGGTCATTTGCATCTGCCTGTTTATCGGCGCGATGGGTAAATCGGCCCAGGTGCCCTTGCACGTATGGCTACCCGATTCGATGGAAGGCCCCACGCCTATTTCCGCCTTGATTCACGCGGCTACCATGGTGACGGCCGGCATCTTCATGGTGGCGCGTATGTCGCCACTGTTCGAGTTGTCGGATGCGGCGCTGGGTTTTGTGATGGTGATCGGTGCGACCACGGCACTGTTTATGGGCTTCTTGGGCATTGTGAACAACGACATCAAGCGGGTCGTTGCTTACTCGACGCTCTCGCAACTGGGCTATATGACTGTGGCCTTGGGCGCCTCGGCTTATGGGGCCGGTATTTTCCATCTCATGACCCACGCGTTCTTCAAGGCCTTACTGTTCTTGGGCGCGGGCTCGGTCATTATAGCGATGCATCATGAGCAAGACATGCGGCGCATGGGTGGGCTGCGCAAGTACTTGCCGATTACCTATGCCACCTCGTTAATTGGTGCGCTGGCCTTGATCGGGTTCCCCGGATTCTCTGGGTTCTTTTCGAAAGATGCGCTGATTGATGCGGTCGGTCTGTCGCACGCCCCAGGCGCGGCCTATGCCCAGTTCTGCGTCACGGCCGGTGTCTTCATTACCGCCTTTTATACCTTCCGTATGATTTTCATGACCTTCCATGGTCAGGAGCGGATGGATCATCACACCCGCGAACACTTGCACGAGAGTCCGTGGGTCGTGACCTTGCCGCTAGTGCTGTTGGCCATTCCGTCGGTCTTTATTGGGTGGTTCACGGTCGGGCCCGTGCTGTTTGGTCACTACTTTGATGGTGTGATCGTGGTGGCAGAGCGCCATGACGTCCTGCGCGAGCTGGGTCACGAGTACACCACGCCGCTGGCGTTTGTCCTTGAGGCCTTTAAGGCGCCTGCTTTGTACTTGGCGGCAGCAGGGGTGGCCTCGGCATGGTTTTTGGTGCTCAAGCGGCCCGATCTGGCGACCGCGATCAGTGCGCGCCTTGCGCCGCTCGCCCGGGTGCTGGACAACAAATACGGCTTTGACTGGTTCAATGAGAATGTGCTGGCGCGAGGCACCCAGGCGCTGGGCAGACTGTTCTGGAAAGTCGGCGACGAGATGGTTGTCGATGGGGTGCTAGTCAATGGCACAGCACGGTCCGTGGGCTGGTTAGCGGCGGTTGTTCGCCACCTCCAGTCCGGATATCTCTATCACTACGCCTTCGCGATGATCATCGGCCTTGCGGCGATGCTCGCCTGGCTACTTGCGCGGGCGTGAGCTCGGCTTAACGGAATGCACCCGATGAACCTTCCTCTGCTCAGTATTTTGACTTGGTTGCCGGTGATCGGTGGCATTGTCGTCATGTTGATCGGCGACCGCCGGGTCGTGCTAGCGCGTTGGGTCGCGCTCGCTGTCTCGTTGGCGGCGCTCGGATTTAGCGTGCCGCTTTGGTCCCATTTCGATGCCGCGTCTGCGGCGTTGCAGTTCGTCGAACGCACCGCGTGGGTGCCTACGCTGCACAGCGATTACCACCTCGGGATTGACGGGATTTCCTTGCCGTTGATTGTACTGACCACCTTTTCCACGGTGCTCGTGATCATCGCGAGTTGGTCGGTGATTGAGAAGCGTCCGAGTCAGTACTACGCGGCCTTCCTGATTATGGAAGGATTGATGGTGGGCGTTTTCTCAGCGGCCGATGCGCTGTTGTTCTATGTGTTCTGGGAAGCGATGTTGATTCCGATGTTCTTGATCATCGGTATCTGGGGTGGGGCGCGGCGGATCTACGCGACCATCAAGTTCTTTCTCTATACCTTCCTCGGCTCCGTATTGATGCTGGTCGCCCTGATTTACCTGTATCTCAAAGCCGGTTCCTATGACCTCGCGGCGCTGTATGAGTTGCCTCTGTCGCGGCCGGAACAGACCCTGATTTTCCTCGCGTTTTTCGCCGCCTTCGCCGTCAAGGTGCCGATGGTGCCGGTGCACACTTGGTTGCCGGATGCGCACGTCGAGGCGCCGACGGGTGGCTCGGTGATTCTGGCGGCCATCATGCTAAAGATGGGTGGCTACGGCTTCCTGCGCTTTAGCTTGCCCATTACGCCCGATGCGGCGCACCAACTGGATTGGCTGGTGATTGCGTTGTCGCTGATTGCGGTCGTCTACATCGGCTTGATCGCGCTGGTACAGACGGACATGAAGAAGCTGATCGCCTATTCGTCTATCGCGCATATGGCCTTCGTGACGCTGGGCTGTTTTGTGGGCTATGAGATTGTGGCCGTTACGGGTAGCGCTGCCGGTGAGACCTTGGCGTTGTCGGGCGCCATGGTGCAGATGATCTCCCATGGTTTGGTGTCGGGTGCGCTGTTCTTGTGCGTCGGGGTCTTGTACGACCGACTGCATACCCGAGACATTGGCGCTTATGGTGGCGTGATCAATACGATGCCTTATTTTGGTGCGTTCATGGTGCTGTTCGGGATGGCGAATGCGGGCTTGCCCGGCACGTCGGGATTCGTCGGCGAGTTCATGATTGTGTTGGCGAGTTTCCGGGCCAATTTCTGGTTTGCCGCCGTCGCTGCGCTCACCTTGATTACGGGCGCGGCCTACACGCTGTGGTTGATCAAACGGGTCGTGCTGGGTCCTGTGGCGAACGAGGGCGTCGCCTCGCTCAAAGACTTGAATGGTCGCGAATTCTTGGTGCTCGGTGTGCTGGCTATCGCGGTGATCGCGATGGGCGTATATCCGAAGCCGCTCACGGATGTGATGGAGCCCACGCTGCGCCATCTCGTCCAGCTCATGTCCGTCAGCAAGCTCTGACTCGGGAAGGCCAGACTCCATGAACCAGATCCTTGCCAACTCGCTGACGCTCGCATCGCCGGAGATTGTCTTGGCCTTCGGTGCCTCCTTGGTGCTGCTGGTCGATGCGTTCTTGACAGATCGCCAACGCGGTATCAGTTATCTATTGTCGATGGTTACTTTGGCGCTCACGGCAGTTGTCGTGGCCAGCCTGCCGGAGGGTCGGAATGTTGGCTTCTCGGGCATGTTCGTCGTCGATGGCGTTGCGCGTTTTCTGAAACTTGCGGCCTGCGGCACGGTCGCTGCCGTACTGCTCTATTCACGTGACTATTTGCGGATCAGGGGCCTGTTTCGGGGCGAGTACTTCGTTCTCGCGCTGTTTGCGACTTTGGGCATCTTTGTCATCGTCTCCGCTGGGAGCCTGTTGTCGCTGTATATGGGTATCGAAGTGCTGGCGCTATCGCAGTACGCGCTGGTGGCGTTTGATCGCGACTCTTCGATTGCGGCAGAGTCGGCAATGAAGTATTTCGTACTCGGTGCCATTGCCTCGGGCGCCTTGCTGTATGGCATTTCGCTTGTTTATGGCGTGTCGAGGACCTTTGACCTCGCCCAATTGGCCGTTTTCGTGCAGTTGGGTGGGGCTAGCAACATTGGTCTGCTGTTTGGCATGGCATTTATGGTGGCCGGAATCGCCTTCAAATTTGGTGCGGTTCCGTTCCATATGTGGGTGCCGGACGTGTATCACGGCGCACCGACATCAGTCACCATGTTGGTTGGTTCGGCACCTAAATTCGCCTACTTTGGTCTGATTCTGCGGGTGCTGGGTGAGGGGCTAGGGGGGGCTGTGGCCGAGTGGCAGGGCATGCTGATTGTGCTTGCTGTCCTGTCGATTGCGATAGGTAATGTGGTGGCCGTTGCCCAAACCAATTTGAAGCGGATGCTTGCTTACTCCACGATCTCGAATGTTGGCTTCATCCTGCTGGGTATCCTTGCCGGTACGTCGGCCGGCTACCGCGGTGCACTGTTCTATACCGTGGCGTACGTGCTGATGGCATTGGGCAGTTTTGCGATGATTCTGCTGTTGTCCCGCAAGGGCTTTGAGGCGGACCGCATTGAGGACTTTCGTGGTCTTGCCCAGCACCGGCCGTGGTTCGCTTGGATGATGCTATTCCTGATGGCTAGCACCGCGGGTTTGCCGCCGTTTGTCGGCTTTTTCTCGAAGCTTTATGTCATCCAAGCGGTCCTGGATGTGGGCCTGACCTGGCTTGCCGTGGTGGCCGTCCTGTTCTCGGTCGTGGGTGCCTTTTACTACCTGCGGGTCATCAAGGCGATGTTCTTCGAAACTGCCGCGGGTGAGGTGGTCGTCGAGGCGAGTCCTTCGTTCAAGTTCCTTTTGAGCCTCAATGCCCTATCGGTGCTCGCACTCGGGCTGTGGAGCGGACCGTTGAGCGATGCGATTGCCAAGGCGTTCCACTGAAATTAGGTTGCAAAAAAGCCTGAAACTGAGTATATTTTCTAGCTCGATCTGGTGCGGGGTGGAGCAGTCTGGCAGCTCGTCGGGCTCATAACCCGAAGGTCGTAGGTTCAAATCCTACCCCCGCTACCAATAAAATCAATGACTTAGAAAGCCACCGTGAGGTGGCTTTTTCGTTTGTGAATCCTGTGTAGGCACTGTGTAGGCAGTAGAACGGCATAGTTGGTAGCTGGAGTAGGGCAGGTGCCAGATCTTAAAGGCTCACTTGCTTGCAGTTCAGGACCTACCTCATTTCGAGGTGATCGTCAGCCCTCACGCAATTCCCCAAGGCGCTCGGCAAGTAACTTCTGTGCCAGTGCTCGTTCGCGACTGCGGCCAATGCGTAACGCATCAAGCAGGGCTAGGAACTCATATAGAACGGAGTCTGCGAGAGCTGCTGGTGGGACATGTCGATAGAGCGGTTCAACAGAGGGTCCTCGTGCGTTACCTTCGGGATGGGGCCATACCGGCGCTTCCTCCGGTGAGGCGCTGAGGTGATTGGAGAGGGGGAGGGTGCCGAAGGAGGTTGGGACACCGCGTCGCGCGGCCCCCAGCTTTGCCGGAAAGGCGTACCGAACACCATGCACAGCGAATTCCAGCAGGGCCTCTCGCTTTACCTGCCAGTCGCCTCGGCCGTTCGATACGGCGAGGCCTGCCTCGACAACTCTCTTGACGCTGCGATGAACTTGGGAGGCGCTCATGCCTAATGCCTCACCCATGGCTGTGTATGTCCATTGCAGGTCAGGGTGGGCTGCTCTCTTGAATAGCACGAGGAGATCTTGCGGCTTGAGTTCCATTGTTATTCCATATTCCGGAAAATGGAATTTACGTTCGCGGACGTCGTTTTTCAAGCCTCATTTAGCGTTGCCATAGTTTTGATTCGGGACTTGGTCAGGGGGTATACCGGCTTCAACGCAGGCATCCGGCTTCTCAATTCTCTGCCAGAACAGTTCTATCGGTGAAAAAAAGCTTACGAGTCAATGGTATACAAATACTTAGCGGGCACCCGCTACCAACTCACTCGGTGAGACTGAATGGCCCGTGAAAGCGGGTTTTTTTGTATCTATGGCGCTGATTCGCGCCGATTTGCACCGGGTTGTGCGCTTCCGCACCAGAGTCCCGCAGGCGGATTGCCTCTGACCGCGAGAATGGCGGTGCCATCCCGGCGGTCAGGCACGCGTTTAGATTCCCCGCCGAATTGCGGGCCTTCGCTCTCTGGGCGAGTTCCCGACGCGCCTCGCACCGGAATTACGGGACGAAGCCGATCTCACGTTGATGGCGCAAGGCCAGGATTCGGACCTCATCGCGTGCCAATATGAAGCGGTACAGGGCGATATAGCCTGTCTTCCCGTACGAGATCACGAGTTCGCGAATGTCGCCCTCAATCCGGCGACCGAGGAGCGGGTGAGAACTCAAATGATCTACGGCTGATCGAATCGCCGCGACGGCATCAGCAGCCACCGAGGGATTCTCATCCCGCAGGAACTCGAAGGCTCTCTCCAAATGCGCAAGGGAGCGCGCCGAATAGACTACCGTTGCCACGGCTTCGGGCGCGGTGCGGCTTCGTCCTTCACAAGGCGCTCCAGCCACGCATGGACATCGTCGGCCCGGTACACCTCGCCCGTCTGGTCGATGTCGGCGTCTGCAGCCAAGGCTTCCGCGACCAGGCTGCGCATCTCTTCTTCGTAGCCAGCGTGACGTTCTACGGCTTCCACTATGAAGCTGTGTGCCGAACGTCCTGTTTGCTTCGCGAGCGCCTGGATTCTTGCGCGAAGCTTGGGTGGCAGGCGGATCGTAGTCGTGGCGGACATCTCGGCTATCCTAGAAGCAGCGCGGGCGTGTAACACGTTTGTAGCACTGTCTGTGCGTGCTTGCAAGTAAGACATCGCCGGTGGTGCCTTGAGCCGTTATGGGCGTTCGCGGACTCGGCCCTCATTCAGCCTCTTCGCCGAGCGTGCTGCCTCCTGTTGACGTAGCCGGCAGGATCTTGCCCGTGTAGGAACATGACAAAGCCAGCCCCCGCTACCAACTCACACGGTGAGACTGAATGGCCCGCGAGAGCGGGCTTTTTGTATTCGGAGAAATTAAAGCAGCTACGTCGCGTGCGGCGTTATTTGCGTTCGGTTATTCGCAAATTAGCCACGGCCGACACGCAAACGCGACGCATCGTCTTCGGCTGCACTGTTTCGAAAGGGCAAACCGTGAAGTCCCCAAAATACGCCGTGTCAAAGCTAGTGGGCTGCGGAATTTCGATCTAAAACGACCGTATTTACCCCTAAGGGAGATCCGTGCATTCTCCTCGTCCGCGCTGTAGAACCGGCACGGAGTGCAATTGCAACGGTCGACGATATAGCCTCAGGCATTGGGTAAAGTTGTTCTGGATACGCGCACGCAGCTGCGCCAACAACCGATCAGGCTTCCGCCGTTGGCAAAGCGCCAGCGCGCACAGCACGCAGCCCTTCTCGAGAGACTTCAGTAAATGGAGGAAGAAGGTGCATTTGGTGTTCCAGGCGATTGATCCAAAGCCGACTATGTGTAATCGCGACTCTTTTAGGCGGTGTTTTGGCGGCGACCTTCACCGCCGTAGCAGTCACCAAAACCATTGAAAGCGATTGGTGGTCACTACGCCGATGGCATGCGGTTCGCGTGTCGTCGCGGCGTTCGACGTATCATTTGGTTCCCTGATTTGGCTGCCAAGGTCTACGGACGGGGTGCAGATCGCATCGTTCGTTAAAGCAGGCGTCGTGTTCGATCGTTGACGGTGTATTGATGACCCATCCTCTGTTCCCACCCACACGCGAGGCCGCACTCGCGCGCCTGCGCGAATTCGCTCCGTGCGCCGGCGCCCGCTACGCCCAGAGTCGCAACACCGACGCGGGTCCCGATGCGCCATCCGCCGCCTCGAGGCTCTCGCCGTATCTGCGGCGACGTCTAATCACCGAGGAAGAACTCGTGTCCGCCGTGTTGTCAGAGCACTCGTTGCAGGCGGCGGAGAAGTTCGTGCAGGAGGTCTTATGGCGCACGTACTGGAAGGGATGGCTCGAACTGCGTCCTTCCGTCTGGGCGCGGTTTTTGGCGACCCGTGATCGCACATCCTTGGCCGACGCGAGGGCCTTGGCCGATGCCGAACAGGGTCGGACGGGTATTGAGGGCTTTGATGACTGGGCCCGGGAACTGCGCGAGACGGGGTATCTGCATAACCATGTCCGGATGTGGTTCGCCTCGATCTGGATCTTCACGCTGCGCCTGCCCTGGGCGCTCGGTGCGGACTTTTTCTTGCGGCATCTGATCGATGCGGACCCGGCGAGCAACACACTCTCGTGGCGGTGGGTGGCGGGGCTGCAGACCGCCGGCAAGACTTATCTTGCGACTCAAGAGAACATCGCGAGATATACCCAGGGTCGCTTTGCTCCCAAGGGACTCGCGCGCGCGGCCACCGCTTTAACCGAAGCTCCGCTGGAACCGGTGCGGCCGGTGCGGGCGCTGACAGCCGCCGATCCCGCGACACCGGCGCTGCTGCTCGTTACCGATGACTCAGACCAGCCCTCGACCAGCGCCTGGACCCGCCATTCCGAGGGCTCGGTCATCACAATGCGACTTGGGCGATGGCGCGCAACGGCGCGCTGTACCTCGGTGGTGAAACTGCCGCTATTGTCTGGCGCGTCGAGTTTTACATAGTCTACGGTCAGACCGCGTTGGCGGAGCGACTCGGCGAAGTGGCGCATTGCTGCCAGCACGAGAACGCTCTTCTGCTTGTGATGTTTGACGTAGGTATTTTCTTCGACTACCTCCATCATCAGGACGATGTCGCGTTCTGTATCTATGGTGTTCAGTGCCGATAGATGCAGAGACAGCTGGTCTCCGAGAATAATTCTCAGGACGCTCATGATGGGCCAAACCGCAGCGCCGTGTCGGGCCGAGGAGTTGCTGCGCGGCAGCGCTCTGAACAATATTTCACCTGCACCCAGTCCCGCTCCCATTTCTTTCGCCAGTGAAACGGCCGACCGCAAGCAACGCAGGACTTACTCGGCAGATCGGCCTTGCGACGCATGCGAGCCATCGGGTCACCAAGGCACTGTCTGGCCGCGCCAGTCAAAAAATCCGCCGTTGGCATCGGCCGGCAGTTGGTCGATGACGGCGAGTAAATGGCGGGCTGCAGCCGCGGGAGAGTGCACCTCTAACCCCGTTGCCGCGAACGGTGCGGACAACGCGGTGGCGACCGTACCGGGGTGCAAGGCGATGCAAAGCGCGTCGGAGGATCGACGCGCCAATTCAACCGCTGCCGTCCGCACCAGTTGGTTGAGAGCGGCTTTGGACGCCCGGTACGAATACCAGCCTCCCAGCCGATTATCGCCAATGCTCCCGACGCGCGCGGACAGCGTCGCGAAGACGGCTTTGCCCGACCGCGGCAAGCGCGGCAGCACGTGCTTCATGATCAGCGCGGGTCCGATCGCATTCAGCGCAAAGGAGCGCGTGAGATGGGCGGCATCGAGTTGCCGCCAGCTCTTCTCTGGTCCTTGTTGATCGTCATGCAGAAATCCCGTGGCGTCGATCACGAGGCGCAGCGCGCCCTGCGCGTCGGCCAACGCTGCCGCCCGTTCCAGACTGGCCTCGTCCAGCAGGTCGATTGATGGCGACGTGCTACGACTCAACGCGATGACTTGTGCAAATCTGCCTGTGGCCGCAATGGCCTCGACCAATGCTGCGCCGATTCCGCCACTTGCGCCGAAGATGACGGCCACGCCAGCCTCTGGAATCGATCGGAGGTCCGATGTCGCGACCATCGCGGTGTGTGGTGGGTATTGCGCAGTCACCGGGGTTTTGCTCCCTCGACACCCGACCGCAACTTCAGAAACCGCCCAAAGATCCGGGATAGAAATGGCCGGATCGGAAGAAACAGTCGATACCCCACCTCTAGGGCGGCCAGCGCGCCGGGCAGCGATGCCGCTCTCGCCACCCAGCGCCACGCGGGTAAACGAGTCCAAACCTCAACAAACGCCGCCGCTCCCGACAGTACACGTCCATCGCGTGTGCGCACATGAAAACGTTGTAACGCTGCCTGTTGGGGGATTCCCGCGGGCGTTGCGGCGCCGTGTTCAGAGACATCAACGAAGCAAAGAGCGCCGGCTCGATCGTTGCGACGGTAATAGCCGATCTCCGCCCGGCAAAGGGGGCAGGAGCCATCAAAAAATACTGTGGATTGGGCAAGGTCTGACGCCACGTGGGTTTCCTGCATGGCGAATCGTCAGTGGACCGGCACGGGGGTCGGACCAAGGTCCGCCGCATGCTCGGTCTGTCCAACGTGGGATACGGCTGCGTTCAGAGTCTTCACAGGATCACTGCCCTCAAGGTCCTGGCGCTTTGTTGCCCGCCGATTGCTCTTGCTGGCGCCGCACATCAGAACGCGTTGCATGATCCCCTTCGCGCGCCGACAGGCAACAGCCGGACATGCGCAACTAGCACTGTATTCTATAGACGTTTGTGTATCGCGTTTGCATCTGTTGCAGCGCTGTACCGAGGGCAAGGACGGCTGCGGTCGGGTCGGCCGACATCGGTGTACAGGACAGCCCAAGCAGTAGTTTCTTTTCCGGCGGATGCAGGCGGGACGCAACCCGGTGGCCATTGCCAGAACCTGAGGCGCAACGGATAGCGCCTAATAAGCCGGCGCCACCGCGGCACTCTAAAATGTAAACTGCGTCATCGACGCTTCACGTCCACCAGTCGACGGAGGAACAGTGGTCACGCCTGCCATCATAGACGACCTCAGCCGTGCGCCGCCTATGGCGGCGATCGGTACCCACTGGCAGCTCCTTACCGACCAAGTGATGGGGGGCGTCTCTAAAGGCACCATGGTCCGTGACGTAATCTCCGGGCGTCCCGCGATCCGCCTGCGTGGCAACGTCTGCCTCGAGAACAATGGCGGCTTCGTGCAAATTGCTCTCGACTTCGCGTCGGATGGGGGCGTCGTGGACGCCGGCGCTTGGGGCGGGATTGCACTCGACGTGTTCGGTAATGGCGAGGAGTACGCCGTCCATCTGCGGACGGACGCTCTGACTAGGCCGTGGCAGTCCTATCGGCAACGTTTCAGCGCTGTGGCCGAGTGGCGGCACGTGCAACTGCCGTTCGAAAATTTCGTTCCCCACCGAACGGATGTCCTGCTCGATACACACCGGCTGCGGCGGATCGGCCTGGTCGCTATTGGCCGCGCGTTCTCGTGTGACCTTGCTCTGGGCGGGCTGCGATTTATGCCACCGCGGTCCGTGGAGGATCGCTCTACATGAAGATCATCCCCGATCCTGTCGGTCCAGGACAGGAAAGCGTCTGGTCCTACCCGCGGCCGGCGGTGGCTGCGCCAAGCCATCGCCGGCTCAAGATCGTACATCGCGATGTGGTCATTGCCGACACACGCAGAGGCATACGCACGTTAGAAACCAGTCATCCGCCCACCTACTACTTTCCACCGGCTGATATCTTTCCCTCGATCTTACGTCCGTCGCACCGGCGCTCTTTCTGCGAATGGAAGGGGGAAGCGATCTATTTCGATGTCGTCCTGGGCAACGAAACCCTGCGCGATGTGGCCTGGAGCTATCCTGATCCGAACCCGGCCTTCCGATCCTTGCGCGATCATGTGGCTTTTTACCCAGGGCCTTTCGACGGCTGCTTCGTCGATGACGAGCGAGTGACGCCGCAACCGGGCAACTTTTATGGCGGGTGGATCTCTGCGGATCTCGCCGGCCCTTTCAAGGGAGCGGCGGGTACCGAGTTCTGGTGACGTGCTGGTCGTTGGCAAGAGGGGGATGCCGCGATGCCGCGATATCATCGACACCCCGTTATGCTTGAAGCGATGCCAGCGAATTCAGACGCCGAACGGCGAGATTCAGCGCAGTGCCGAAGCTAACCCACCCAAGGTAGGGGACCAAAGGCAAGGCAGCGGCTACGTGGATCGGGTAGAAGAGTAAGCTGGTAGTGATGATCGGCGAGCACTTCGAGCACTTGCTGAGTGAAACTCGGAGTGTCGATGAAGATAAGGCCTTGCGCATAGGTCAATGACGTTTATACCGGCGAATAAATGAAGGGGTGCGCTTGTAAAGTGAGTGCTCGGCACCGACGCTTGCTGAACATGCGGCCATGTAGGGACATGACAAAGTCAGCCGCCGCTACCATTTTCACCCACTACCTTAGATCGTCGGTCACGGCCAGCGGCAGGCGCGAATCGCAGGCGGCGACCTATACAGCCCGACGATATCCTCGAGCTTCTCGACGAAATTCAGGTCGCGCGACACCTTGAACCCGCGCACCAGATGCGGCTTGAGCCCATGGGCGCGCCAATGCCGCGAGACGCTCGCCGCACTGACCCCAAGCCGCCGCCTGTGGTCTGTTGGGAGTGGGTTCCCATGCAGCACCCGCCGACAATGTGGGGATTGGCGGCCCGTCTATCTCGGACCGCGCCCTACGGGGCCGGGTGCGCCTAAGAGCGCCGGTTTGGACGCGAAAGTACGGCTGCTCTTTCCGCCAAACTTTTCGACGCGCGCGGGCTTTGGGTAAGGTGCGCATGGGGTTGGTTGCTTGCGCCATCACCGTTGATGAGGTCTACCAGCTCGTCAACGACAAATTTCATATGCTCCGCTTGCCTGGTCATGGAGCTTGCGGCTGCCGCCGACTCTTCGGCGTTCGCAGCATTGTTTTGTACCACTTTGTCGAGCTCGGAGATCGCTATGTTGATGTGATCGATTCCTTTTGCTTGTTCACCAGAGGCGTTGGCGATTTCGCCGACGAGGGCGGCTACCTTGGCAGCGCTTGCGGCTACGGCCATTAAGGATTCATTTGCTTGCGCAACGATTCCAGCACCATCGGCGACGGTCTTTGCCGTGCCATCGATTAGTTCAGCTGTGGTTTTTGCGGCGCTAGCGGCGCGCATCGCGAGATTGCGCACTTCATCGGCAACAACGGCGAATCCGGCGCCGGCTTCACCCGCCTGCGCGGCTTCTACGGCGGCATTCAGGGCCAGCAGTTTCGTCTGAAACGCGATCTCGTCGATCGTTTTCAATATTTTAGCAGTGTCTACGCTGGCTTCCGAGATCTGACTCATGGACGATACCAGCGCGTGCATGGCAGCATTAGATTTTTCCACAACGCTATTGGTTTCCAGGGTCAGGGCATGAGCTTGGCCGGCATTGGCGGCGTTCAGTTTAGTCATCGTCGACATTTCTTCGAGCGCCGATGAAGTCTCCTCGATCGCGGCGGCCTGTTGGTTTGCGCCGCCAGCAAGGGATTGGCTAGAGGATGACATTTGGCTCGAGGCGACTGCGACCTGATCCGAGCTTCGGTTGATATTCTTGATAATGCGGTCAAGGGGTCGCGTGATGCTGCGAGTAAGAAATAGACCAAGTACTGCAGAAATTATTACAGATGCGATGATCAAGAGCAGAAGAATGCGTCGAATCGAAAGGTAACTCGCGCGGCTAGCATCATTTGAACGCTTGGCTAGTTCTTCGTTTAGGTCAACGATTTTTGATAGTTGGTCATCGACGACCTGAAATGATTTAGCCGCCTCGGCTCGCATCGTAGCCAAGGCTTCCTGATTCTTGCCTTCATAAGAGAAGGCCATCACTTTTTTTGCTGCGGCGATATAAAAGGGCCATTGCTCGTCAATTTGGTGCAATAGATTTTTTTCGGGTTCCGTTAAAACCGTCTTGCGATAGGATTCTAGTAGCGCCTTCATTTGTGCTTCATGATCATTCATTCGGCGTGCGATTTGATCCATCCCGGATTTTTGCCCTTCAATGACATAGTCATAAAGATCTCGGTTGTGATAGATCGCCTGCATGTTGGCGTTGGCTACGTCTTTGATAGGCAGCAGGTTGTTGTCGTACAGGTCTTCGATCGTGGCGTTAAGGGTGCCGATATTCGAAATTCCGGTAACGCCGACGAGTAGGGTGATCAACGAGGTTGCCAAGAACCCACTGATCAACTTCGTACTGAGATTCATCTGCTTAAACAATTTGCCGTCCTCTTGCCTTGATCTAGTCAGGTTTTCTCGCCGGTGCTCCGGTATGCCAGCCCCAGCGACACCGCCGTGGAGCGATTGCGGTGGCTCCAGAGCGGGGATCTGGTGATCCGTGCCTGGTGCTATGTCGCCGCCGCTCGGTCGATGCGATCACCGCTCGGGTCCGACCTCGCCGTTGCGGCTGACGGATAGTGCCGCAGTTGCTCGACCAGTGGCCTAACCAAGACGGTCTGCATGTGCGTTGCCGTTGATGCGTGCCCGTCGGGGTGTGCGGCCTGCTGTTGACTTGCGGGTAGCGCACCCAGGGAGGGCGGGGTCAAGATATCGTAGGGAGCGCTGTTCGGCTAGGGGTTCAGCACCCTATATAACAAGGTCTGGTGGCTAAGGCCCCCCGGAGCGGGGAGAACGCCCAGGACCGGCGGCTGGCGAGGGCAACGGCGGTGGGCCGCCTTAATCCGGATTAGGGCGGTTGCGCGGGGCGGGGCGCTCCAGAATCGGATCGGATTCCCGTATGCTTAAATCCATGGTGACCTCCCAGAATCTAGCAACCTTGCAGCGTTGGATTGCGATGGCCGACACGGGCTTTGCGGGCGATTTTCTCGAGGTGTTTACCATCGACTATGCCGGTCATATTGCCGGACGGGTCCACCTCGACCTAGAAGGTCTCCGGCAGACGGAATTGGGTTTTGCTCTGGCGTTTACGGAAACAGTCCGCACGGTGCATGAACTGTTGGCTTTTGAAGATCGGGCCTTGATGCGCATCACCACGGCGGCGCGGCACACCGGCACATTTCGGGGTATTGCCGCCATGGGGCGACCGATCTGTTTTACGGCGCTAGTGCTCTATCGCTTTCGCGACGGGCGTATTTGTGAGTCTTGGACCGAATTGGATTTGGCGGGTCTATTGGCGCAATTGACCGTAGCGGACGATTCCAAAACGTAGTTTATAGCGGGGTATGGGTATCCCAGCGCTGGCCGCAAGAGGCAGGTCGATGGCGCGACAACGGGTGGGCTCCTGATGTGCACTCCAGTGGGCGCTGGCGGAGCCGGTTACGGAGTCCGGTGCGATCCGGCGGGGGGGGCCGCGAGGGGAATCAAGATTTCATTGCGGCGTAGAAAGGGCAACTGCCAAGGAGGGTCATAACGGGCCAGCTCCGCCTCGCCGCGTGCGGTGAGGTCGCGTTTTGCCAGCCAGGCGCGTAGTGCGGCGGTGCGCTCGGCTACTTTGGTTTCCCCGCACCAACCGGAGAAACGTACTACTGCGTAGGTGGCGCCGGCTACTTCGCGCAAGTGGACTGCAGGATCCAGTGGCGTTGGCAGAGTTGCCAGCGTATACGCCGCTGGCATCACAAATTGCAGGCGATAGCCCCCCGTCTCGGCACGGGTGGTGACCGGGGCAGTCATCGCGATCGTCTGTGCGTTCGCGACAATCACCGGTGCGGTCATTGCGATGGCGGCGCTCTGTCCTTCGTTACTTCGGTTCCGTCCGAAGATATAGCCGGCGACGCGGCGGAACCCCGTGCTGGACGCGGTCGCCAGCGTGCCTTCGACGAGCGTTTCGGCGACGATGCGGGGTCCGTAGGTACGCACCTCGAAGTCACGCTCGTGGCTGAGCACCTTGAAAGCGGGTTCCTCAATGGCCATGGCGGCACCAGCGGCCAGGAGCAAACAGAGCCCGAGCCCTCTGCGCGCGACACGAGTCAGGCGGGTGATCACAAAGGGTCTCCGTCATGTCAAAGCAGGGTTGCTAGTGTTTGGGATGCAATCGGCATAGCGCGCATCATCTCAGATTTTATTTAGGGCGTCGTGTCTGTAGCGGGCGCTCGCCGTAACCCGGTGTGGGCCACAAACCGTGGCCACGGGCTTGCAGCCTGTACACTAGACCACTAGCCATTGCTGAGGACCTGCCTATGCGTCACCTCTATTATCGGGCTGTGCTGTTGCTGTGCGCAGTGTCCATGGCCGCGCACGCATCGGCCCAGTCAACGACCAACCAATTGCTAGTGCCGCCGGCAGATGCCCGTCACTTTGTGATTCAGTCGAGTGCCGGTGCGCATGGTGAGAGTTGGTTATGGCGTACTGCGGAGGGCGGCTGGGCGGGCCGGGAGAGTCTGAATCTGCGTGGGATGGTCAGCGAACTTGACCTCGATGGGCAGAACGACGCGGGCGGGTTGCCGCGCCGGGTCACGATTCACGGTGTCACGCCCAGTGGGGACGCCACGGAAGTGTTCGCACGTACGGGTGATCAGTCGCATTGGCAGAGTCCCACGGACGAAGGGCGGGTCGAGCATGCGGATGCACGGTTCTACTCACCACTGGGTGGTCCGGCCGCTGCAACCACCGCGTGGTTCATGGAAACCTTGCTGCAACAACCGCAGCACCACTTGCATTTATTGCCCAGTGGAGAGGCCACCGCCGAGCCGCTGGTCAGTGTCGTCGTGGGCAGTGGCGCTACGGTGCAGACGGTGACGGCATGGGCCGTCTCCGGCATCAGTGCGCAGCCGCTGCCGGTGTGGATGGATGCGCAGGGTCACTTCTTCGGTATCACGCAAGGACTTGCTTGGTTGCCGGATGCGTATGGCGCGGATCGGGCCCGTTTGGAAGAGAGTCAAGCCAAAGCGCTGTCCGCGCGGATGCCGGCGTTGGCCAAGGCCCTCGTGACCCAACCCACGACACCCGTGGCGTTCACGCATGTGCAGACCTTTGATGCTGATGATCGACTATTTCTGATCGACCAGACGGTGGTGGTGAACGAGGGTCGGATTGTTGCTGCAGGTCCTAGTTCGAAGGTGCGTGTGCCGGCACAGGCGCAGGTGATTGATGGCCGCGGCAAAACACTGCTGCCGGGTCTGTGGGACATGCACCTGCATGTGGGTGATGACTACACTGGTCTTTCCGAACTGTCGATCGGCGTCACGTCCGTGCGTGATCCGGGCAATGACGATGCTCGTACGGTGGAGCGGCGCGAACGGGCAGCGCGTGGTGAATTGCTGTTTCCCAATGTGTATCCCTCGTCACTGATCGATGGGCGTGGCCCGTATACGGCGCAGGTCGCTAACGTGGCGACCAGCGAAGCCTCCGCACTACAGCTCGTGCGGGAGGCCAAAACCAAAGGTTTTTATGGGGTGAAGTTCTATGGCACTTTCGATGCCTCCTGGTTGATACCCTCGATCGCTGAGGCCCATCGGCTGGGTCTGCATGTGCATGGTCACGTGCCTGCCGGCATTCGGCCACTAGAGGCGATCAACGCCGGCTACGATGAAATCACGCACATCAATTGGATCGTAATGCAGGGTGTGCCGGCCAGTGTGTTGGCTCAGGACAATGGCATCGCGCGTTTCGAGGCCCCCGGACGGTATGCAAAAGATTTTGATCTCGATGCCGGGCCTATGCAGGAGATCGTCGCCCGTATGGCCGAAAGACATATTTACTCCGATCCAACGATGGTCGCGTTTGAAAGTACTTACCTGCCGGAGAACGGGGAGCTATCACCCAGTTACGCGGCCTTCGTCGGCACGATGCCGGCAGGGACGGAGCGCACGTTCCGAACTGGCGGATTTGCGGTGCCGCCCGATCTGACGCGGGCAGACTATCGGCGTAGCTGGGCTAAGATGGTAGCGCTCTTGGGTCGCATGCACCGGGCGGGTGTGCCCATTGTGGCGGGCACCGATGGCAGCGGCATTGAGCTCGTGCATGAACTGGAGATCTATCAGCAGGCCGGGTTTTCCGCGGCCGAAGCGCTCGCGGCGGCGACCATCGTGCCGGCCCAGTTGTTGGGAGTGGATCGTATAACGGGGTCCATCGTTGAGGGTAAGGTTGCCGATCTGGTGTTGGTGGAAGGGGATCCTTCCCAGCGTCTGTCGGACTTGCGGCAGACGCGCCTCGTGCTGTTGGCAGGACGCTTGATGGATGCCGATGCCTTGCGCAAGGCGGCGGGGTTTAATGGTCGACCGGCGCCAACGACTGCGGCTCTGCCTGAGAAAGCGGCAACGTCGCACTGACTGGGTCGCGAGTCGTTTGTGCTGGCGCGCGCTTTAGCGCGACGGAGTCAATTGCTGTAGCGCCTTCAGCCTAGCGTCAGCAATATTTCCGCGTCACCCGATTGCAGGGCATAGCGGGCGCCCAAAATGCGCACATCCCCGCAGTCGACACGGTGTGCGATTGAACGACTGCCTTCGGTCAGGCGATGCACCGAACGGCGGATGTTCTCGTCGACTGCGTTGTCTAGTAAGACACCGGATAGGCTGCGGGCGCGTTCCACGGCTGGGGCGATCTGGCGCACCAAGTAGCCAATAGGGCCCTCGAGATCGGCATTTTCTGTTGCAGCTTTGACGGCTCCGCATTGTTCGTGACCGAGCACGACGACCAGTCGGACGCCCAAGTGTTCCACTGCATATTCGATGCTAGCCAATTCGCCATCGCCAACGATGTTGCCAGCAACCCGAACGACGAACAGGTCCCCCTGTCGTTGGTCAAAGATGAGTTCCGGTGACACTCTCGAATCGGCGCAACCCAAGATGGCAGCAAAGGGGTACTGGCCTTGTGCGTGGGCATTGCGATCCGAGGCTTCTACTGGCGTCACCACGGTTTCATTGCGCAGGTAGCGCCAGTGGCCCTCCAGCAAGCGAAATAACGCCTCCTCCTTGTCCAGTCCCTGGGCGGGGGTTGCACTCAGGGGCAGTGCCGGGTACCCAGGCGCGGTCGTGTCAGCTCGGTCTGTGGCGGGTGGTCGCATTGGGAAGGGCTGCTATTTGGTGGCACAAGCGATCATCAGCCAACGCGTTGGCCGCTGCATCCGATGGTAACAGTGCCATCGCGCATTAGGCACGAGGACGTTCCGCTCAATGCTTCAGGGTCCGCGCCAGCGCCGTGCGGCGCGGGTGGGCGATCCGCGTCGACCGCTCGCGGGTTTCGGTCACGGCATATAGCTACCGGCGAAGACCCGTTAGACTGCAGTGATATCGTGGAGACATTGCATGGCTCAGCACACAGTTTATGCGGTTTTTGGCGGGATTCTGGCGGCCTTGCTGGTCACAACGAGCGTGCAGGCTGGCACACCTGCCGTTTCGGCGCATCGCCGCCATCCGCTGCTGCAGATGCCGATTGCGGCGCGCGTCGTGGTGCCTAAGGGCCCGGCATGGCTGGAGACGGGTTTTGGCAGCGTCTGGGTTGCGAAAATCCTGAGCAAGGAAGTGCTGCGGATTGATCCGGTTTCCAATCAGGTCATCGCCCACATCCCGGTGGGCACTGAGCCGGAGCTGGGTATGGGCATGGGGTTTGGATCCGTCTGGGTCCCGGATATCCAGGACCATACGATTACCCAGATCGATCCGCTCACCAACACCGTCCGTCGCGTGATTCCTGTGGATTTGGCTCCCTATGCGGAAGGCTCGATCGGGGTGGGTGAGGGTTCTCTATGGGCGATCACCAGCAGTCGGGACACGGATGCGGCCACGCTGACCCGCCTTGATCCCGAGAGTGGTGCGGTGATTGCCCGTATCCCGGTGCACCCGAAGTCGCATGGGGTGCTCGTCGCCTTCGGCGCCGTCTGGGTCACCAGCACCGGCAGTAGCCTGCTGACGCGTATTGATCCGAAGACCAATACGGTGGCGGCGGAGATTCCGGTGCCCCGGCAGCCGCTGTTTCTGGCGGGGGGTGAAGGCAGTGTGTGGGTCTTGAGTCAGGGCGAGGGATCACTGGCCCGGATCGATCCGGCAACCAATCGCGTCGTTGCGAATCTCCCCCTCGGCGTCTCCGGGGAGGGGGGAGACCTGTCGATTAATGCAGGTTATGTGTGGGTGTCGGCTGAAGGCACCCCACTCACGCAGATCGACCCGGCCACCAATCAGGTGCTCGGTCAGTACTACGGTGGTCAGCACCTCGACACCATGCGGGTAGGCTTTGGCGCCGTCTGGCTGGTCGATGAACTGCATGGGCAGATCTGGCGCGTGCCCGTCGCAAAATTGCGCAGAGCCCGGCGCCCGCGTTAGGAGGGTAGTAGTAACTGGCTAGGTGCGCGGCGTCTGGACGCACTCCCAAAGGTGTAATACAGCAGGCCGGGTACGATCAGTCCGATTATCCAGGAGATGTCTACGCCGCCTAGCGTCGCGACTAAAGGGCCGGTGTAGAACGCGGTGGCGATGAATGGAACTTGGATGGCAATGCCAATCAGATAGATGGAGATGCCCGTGCGGTTCCAACGGCCGTAGCGCCCATCCGGGTTGGATAGTGCCGGGATGTCGTAGCGGGAGCGGGTAAAGCAATAGAAGTCGACCAGATTGATGGCGCTCCACGGTGTGAAGACTGCGAGTAGGCACAGGATGAAGGATTCGAAGGCCTGCAAGAAGGAGTGCCGGCCTAAAATGGCCAGTGCACACGACAGGCTGACCATCGTCACGACGTAAACGGATCGGTGCACAGCAGATACTTGAACACGCCGTTGAAAGCCGCTGACCATGGTCGCCATCGACATGAAGCTGCCATAGGAGTTCAAGGCCGTGACGGTGACTTTTCCAAAGGCAATGCAGAAGTACAGTACGCCGGCCATTTTGGCGGCGGCACCGAGTCCGACAATATAAGCGACTTCGTGATGCGCAAACGCCGGCCCTGCCAGAGCGGCGGCAAACACTCCGAAAGTCATCGCGGTCTGGGACCCGAGGATGGAGCCAAAGCCGACGGCCAGAATCACGCGGGGCAAAGAGGTGTTTCTGGGTAGATAGCGCGAGTAGTCAGCGACATAAGGTCCATAAGCAATTTGCCACGACGCCGAGAGCGACATTGCCAGTAAAAAAGAGCCGCTGGAGAAGTGGCGATCGGCGAGCAATGCCGCGATGGACTGGGTGGCAAACAAGCGGCTGAATAAGTAGACAAACGCCACCACGCCAATGACGCTGGCGAGGCGCCCCAGGCCGTGTATGACCCGGTAACCGCACAGTGTGACCGCCACGATGACCGCGCCAAAGCCGATCACAGCAAGGTTGTCGTCCATGTGCAGTAGTTGGCCTATGGCCTGCCCAGCCAGTAGGCAGCCACTGGCCGTAAATCCGACGTACATCAAACAGACGGCGATGATTGGAATCATTGCGCCATAGACGCCGAATTGGACCCGGCTCGAGATCATCTGCGGTAAGCCGAGTTGGGGACCTTGGGCTGCGTGCAAGGCCATGACGGCCCCGCCAATAAACTGACCGATCAGTAAGGCGAGTAGTGACCAAAACACATCACCGCCGAATACCACCGCCAGGGCCCCGGTGACGATCGCCGTAATCTGCAAATTGGCCGAGAGCCACAGGGTGCATTGGCTGAGCAGGCTGCCATGGCGTTCCGCGTCCGGTACGTAGTCAATCGAACGGCGTTCGAGCACGTTAGTGGACGCGAGTTGCGGTGCTGCATTGCCCATCGTGAACCTCCAAAGCAATCTTCCATTCTACTGCGCGGCGACCCGGTAGTGGCGCTGATCCGTATATAGCGGTCCTACAGGAAGCGCTGAAAATCAGTCGATGCCTGCCGAGAGTCCTACCGACTGAATGTCTTGACTGCCTGAGAACAAGCCACCGAGAATGGCGCGTTATTTGCGCTGTGTTATCGACGGATTCTCGGTCATCAACGTATGCTCGTCGAAAAACACGCGCAGTGTTTGGAATGAATCTCACTGCTGGGGGTTGTTTATGCGAATCGCCTTGCGATCTAAGGTGCTTTGTGCGCTGCTGAGCGCACTGGTATTGACCTCCGCGGTGGGTCTGCCGCCCTCTGTGGGCCTGAACTCGGGGCTGGATCTAGCCGGGTTCGACCGAACGGTGCGACCGCAGGATGACCTCAACGCCTTCGTGAATGGTCACTGGCAACTCGTCACGCCGATCCCGGCCGACCGCTCCTCGACTGGCGCTTTTGATCTTCTGGAGGAAAACTCTACGCGCCAGTTGCACCAACTCATGGAGCGTCTCATCGCGGCCCCTGCCGCGAAGCAGGACTTCAACGATCGTGCGGTAGTTGCCTTCTACCATAGCTTTATGGACACCCAACGACTCGAGACCCTCGGGGTGCGACCGGTTGCAGAGCTGATGGCGCAAATTGATGCCGTGCAGAGCCGTCGCGCGCTTGCTGCTGCGTTCGGTCGTCTGGCTGCGGAGGGCATCTCCGTCCCCATCGACGCGGGGGTGCATCCCCATCAAAAGCACTCAAGTCAGTACGTACTCGACTTCAATCAGGCGGGTCTTGGGTTGCCAGATCGAGATTACTATCTGAGCACAGAAGCGATGTTCGTGAAGGTTCGCGAGGCCTACCAGCGGCATGTGGAGCGCACACTCACGCTGGCGGGGCACGCGAATGGCGCGGAGTCTGCCGTGGACATTCTGGCAATCGAAACCGCACTGGCCACGGCGCAGTGGACGCGAGTTGAAAATCGCGATCCGGTCAAGACCTTCAATGAAGTGTTGGTCGCGAATTTACCAGTGCAGTATTCGGGCTTCGATTGGACCGATTATCTGGCGGCGTTGCAGGCGAATCCAGAGCAAGTCAACGTGAGTCAGCCCGGCTACGTGCATGCACTGTCCACGGTGCTGGCGTCACACCCACTCAGCGCTTGGCGCGAGTATCTGCGCTGGCAGGTGCTGAAAACGTATTCACCCTATTTATCCGCGCGCCTGGCGCACGAGCACTTCGCCTTCTACGGCACGGTATTGGAAGGAACGCCCAAGCCGCGGGAACGCTGGAAGCGTGGCATTTTGCTGGTTGATCGACAGATTGGTGAGGCGTTGGGGCGACGCTACGTGGAGACCTATTTCCCGCCGGAGAGTAAGGCGCGGGTCGAGCAGTTAGTGCGGAATTTACTCGCCACCTATTCGGCCGACATCGACACGCTCGACTGGATGGGCGCCGACACCAAACAGTCCGCCCATGCCAAGCTGGATAAGATTTTGCTCAAGATTGGCTATCCAGACCATTGGCGTGATTACTCCAAGTTGCACATTCAAGCGGATGATCTGGTGGGCAATGTGCGTCGTTCGGCCCGGTTTGAGTATGCGCGCATGATCGCCAAGCTCGGGCATCCAGTCGATCGTAGCGAGTGGGGCATGACGCCGCCGACCATCAATGCCTATTACAACCCCACCCTCAACGAGATTGTATTTCCAGCCGGCATCCTGCAGCCGCCTTTTTTTAATGCGGCGGCAGACGATGCGGTCAATTACGGGGGTATTGGCTCAGTCATCGGTCATGAAATCAGCCATGGCTTCGACGACGAGGGTTCTCAATTCGATGCCGACGGCAATCTGATGAACTGGTGGACTGCAGCGGACCGTGCAGCTTTTAACAACAAGGCACAGGCGCTCGTGGCCGAGTATGGGGCGTTTGAGCCGGTGAAGGGATTTCACATCAACGGCGCCCTGACCTTGGGTGAGAACATTGGGGACAACTCCGGTGTGGCCATCGCTTACAAGGCGTATGTGCATTCGCTCCATGGACAAGCGGCGCCGGTGTTGGATGGATTTACCGGTGCGCAGCGTTTCTACTTGGGTTTTGCGCAGGTCTGGCGGGACAAATCACGCGATGAAATGACGATCGAATTGATCAAGTCAGACCCGCACTCGATGGCGCAGTTCCGCGTCCTCGGTACCGTGCGCAATCAACCGGGCTACTATGAGGCCTTTGGGGTACAGCCCTCGGATCGCGCTTGGATGGCGCCGTCGGAGCGGGTGCAAATGTGGTAGCTGGGGCGGCCGGATAAATCGACCGGTCACTGGATGCTCGTCGGGACGCCGTGATGCAGTACTAGCGGTGCTTGGCACCACGGCGCGGAATTTTTATTCGATTTGGAAGGTTTTATGCACTGTCCTGCCCAACTGCATTCGAAGTTGCCCGATGTAGGGACGACGATTTTTACGGTTATTGGTGATCTGGCAGCGCAGCATCAGGCCTTGAATCTCTCGCAAGGGGCGCCCAACTTCGAGTGCGACCCAAGGCTCATCGATCGTGCTGTCAAGGCGATGCGGGAGGGCAAGAATCAATACGCTGGCATGACGGGCTTGCCGGCGCTGCGCGAGGCTATTGTCGAGAAGGTGCGGGCAACTAACGGCGTTTCCTACGACGCCGAGGAGGAGGTCACGGTCGTTGCCAGCGCGAGCCAAGGTCTGTATGCCGCGATTGCGGGTCTCGTGCATCCGGGTGATGAGGTGATTTACTTCGATCCCTCTTTTGACAGTTACGCCCCGATTGTGCGCCTGCAAGGCGCTACACCGATTACGATACCCTTAACGAATGACGGCTTTCGGGTACCGTGGGGTGCAGTGGCCCAAGCGCTTACGCCGCGGACGCGCATGATCATTGTAAATACGCCGCACAATCCAACCGCAACGGTGTTCTCTGCTGCGGATCTTGAACAGCTGGCGGCGCTGACACGTGACACCAATATCATTGTCCTTTCCGACGAAGTCTATGAGCACGTAGTGTTTGACGACGGTCAACACTACGGTGTGGCGCGTCACCCGCAATTAGCAGCGCGAAGCGTCGTGGTTGCCTCATTCGGCAAGTCCTACCATGTCACGGGGTGGCGTGTCGGCTACTGCTTGGCCGCAGCTGCGCTGACCGCGGAGATCCGAAAAATTCATCAGTTCATGATGTTTGCTGCGGATACGCCGATGCAATATGCGTTTGCGGATCTGCTAGCCGACCCGTCGACCTATGAGGGCTTATCGGCCTTCTATCAGAGGAAGCGAGATCTGCTGATTGAGGGGCTCGCCGGTTCGCGCTTTGAGTTGTTACCGAGCGCTGGCTCTTTCTTCCTGCTGGCCCGTTTTCGCCAGTTCAGTGATGAGGCGGACAACGATTTTGTGTTGCGACTGATTCGTGAGCATCGGGTTGCTACGATTCCACTGTCCGCGTTCTATAGCGATGGATTAGATCTAGGGATTATTCGTCTGAGTTTTTCCAAGGACGAGGCGACATTGATCGAAGGCGCGCGCCGTCTGCGCGCGGTCTAGCACATCCCACGAGAGCGATCCGATGGGGCATTTTATGGGTGCGGCGGCGTGACCGATAACCGTGCTGGCGCGTATCTTTATGTGACTTGCAACTGCCGGCGACTGGTGAACTGGCGTGCTTGCCCAGTGATCGGATCGGCAAAAGCGATCTGGCGAGCCAGCAATTGCAGCGGTTTTCTATAGGCCGTCTCGGTCATTTCGGCGTCGCTATATGCGACGGGATATAGAGTGTCGTACCTAATAGGCAGGCCGAGCGCAGCCATATGCACCCGTAACTGATGTTTTTTTCCAGTCTCCGGTGTGAGGCGGTAGTGCGCTAGGTTGTCGCCCGGGAGGCGTGCAAGGAGTTCGATGCGCGTTTCTGCATTGGCCGACCCTGCTTCATCCGGGTTGGTCTCCCGCATGCGGATAAACGGCTCGCCGCGGACTAAGCGGCTGCGTCGGGTCAGGGGGAACGTCAGATCGGAGCGATATGAAGCGATGGCCTCGTAGTGCTTGGTGATCGTTCTGCGGGTGAATAGTGTTTGGTAGTGACCGCGCAAGGTCGGTTGTACCGTGAACAGCATGACGCCTGCGGTTTCTCGATCCAGTCGATGCATCGGTGCGAGGGTGTCGATGCCTAGTTTTCGGATCAGACGCACTAACAACGTTTCTTGCAAATAGTGTCCGCTCGGCGTGACGGGTAGGAAGTGTGGCTTGTCGACGGCTACCAAATAATCGTCTTGGAACAAGACTTCCTCTTCAAACGGTATGCGCGCTTCGTCGCTGATTGCGCGGTAGTAGTACAGGGTGAGATGTGGGCTATAGCGTTGTGCGGGCGAAATCTGCTGACCTAACGCATCGACGATGTCGCCGCGCACCATGCGCGCTTCGATTTCGGCGCGGGTTACATTGGTAAACCGTTCGCTTAGGAAATCCAGCACGAGGCGCCACGGCCCTGCCGGCAGTACGACGCAGCCGGGGCCGACCCCGTCCCGCATGGGCAGTGGCGCCACGTGCGTTGGCTTCAATTACCGTCGCCGTGCAGTCTCCGGGCGCGACTCAAGCGCCACTCCCCGTCGGGTTCGCCCGCGTAGACGTCTTCCAGCGTCGTCGGGGTCTCCTGCAGGTGCGTGTCTAGCGCGATCCGGTTATCAAACACAAAGCATTCGCCGTCCCAGTCTCGTTCGGCGTCGGGCATTTGCGCGAAGTAGTTGAGGATGCCGCCTTCCAGTTGATAGACGGGAAGATCAAAGTCGCGCATCCAGGCCGTGGTCTTTTCGCATCGAATGCCGCCGGTGCAATACATAGCGACCCGTTTGCCCTCGGCCTTCCACTGGCTGACATGCGCTTTGACATAATTCGGAAAGTCGCGAAAATTGGCGACCCCCGGGTCGATGGCGTTGTGGAATCGACCAAGGCGGAATTCAAAACTATTTCGGTTATCGAGTAGCACCACGTCCTCCTGCGCGATCAGCGTGCGCCACTGGGCTGGCGGTACGTTGATGCCCATGCCGGCCGTGACATCCACACCATCGATGCCCAGGGGCACGATCTCCGCCTTGCGGCGGACCTTCATCTTGTTGAAGGGCTTGGTCGCACACGCGCTGCGTTTGAAGAGCATCCCCGCAAAGGGTGCCATGGCCAGCAGGGCGGCTTCGAAGGTGTCTAAGGCCTCCGCAGGCCCTGCGACCATGCCGTTGATTCCCTCCGCTGCCAGCAGGATGCTGCCCTGCAGATTTGAAGTCAGGAGGCGTAGCTGCTCCACTAAGGCCTCTACGTCGCTGATTGGAGCGAATTGGTAGAACGCGCTATGCCAGAGGGCGGTGGACAGGGGGGTGCTCAAGTACAGTTCGGCTTGTGTGCGCTAGCGTGGTGGTCCAGTTTCGCATGCACGTACCGGTGTCGCTAGTGTTGAGAAACGCACTGCGGAGTGCGGGGGCTTCGAAGGTCCCTTTGGCGGGAGGTTTTGCTCGCCGCGCTCTAGAGCACGACGGCCGCCAGCCCCCAGTGGATGGTGTAGGGGAGGCGAGCGGGCCATTTTGGGTACGGTAGCGGCTGGATACATGCTATATGTAGTCGCGATCGGACGCAGATCCGGTGCTTGTTGCGTCGCAACACAGATCGATGTCTCGACGGTTTCGGTAGTGTTTGCCTGCGGTGATTGGGGGGGCGATGAGCGGACAAGCCAAACAAATGATTGACGTCATTATCGCGCAGCGGTCGGGGGGCAATCAGACCCTGATGATGACCACGCGCACCAAAATTATGCTCAAGGGTGTGAATCCCGAGAAGTGCCTCGCATCGACACCGGACGATCCTGTGATCATCAGTAAGTTGCGGCAGATCGGCCGGGAATTGGGTGTGAATATTTAAACGCCCCAATCGGGCGTTGGGGGTAGGTATTGCCATGAAATGTGCCACATCGTTGGTGCCGGAGGCTGCAGGTGCTGTTGCCGAAATCCGTGCGCAGATAGGTCCGGTCGACGGGAAGTGGGTGATTTTTTTCGCATCGGCAGCCTATGACCCGGTGGTCTTGAGCGCTGCGATGCAGCAGGCGTTCCCCACAGCACTGACCTGCGGTTGTACGACGGCCGGCGAAATTGGCCTTGGCCGCATGACCAAACACTCGTTGGTGGCTATGGTGGTCGGAGACGAACTGATCGAGGAGGTTGCCGTCGAGGTCGTGACTGGCATTTCGGCGCGCGTGGACCTAAGTGTGGCTATGGGCGCCTTCGAAAAACGCTTCGGCGAGCCAGCGGCCAAGTGGCGCCATGATCGCTATGTGGGCTTGGTGCTGATCGACGGCCTGAGTCTTGCGGAGGAGCGCATCAATGACGCCATTGGGAATGTCACCGATGTCTCCTTCATCGGCGGCTCTGCCGGCGACGATTTGGCATTTAAGGCCACCCATGTGTTTGCCGATGGTCGCTCCTATGGCGATGCCGCCGTCTTGGTGCTGCTGAAGACGCGGCACGGTTTTGGCACGATCAAGACGCAGAGCTTTCGGCCGACCGAACGTGTTTTGGTTGCTACCCGGGTCAACGAAGCGACCCGCGAAGTATTGGAATTTGATGGGAGGCCCGCAGCCCAAGTCTATGCTGAGGCGGTAGGCGCCGTGGATGGCGACATCGCGCCATTTTTCCAGAACCACCCGGTCGGCTTGATGCTCGATGGGGAGCCTTATGTGCGTAGTCCGCAGCAGCGCAAGGGCGATGCGATGGCTTTTTACTGCAACATCGCCGAGGGGATGGAGTTGACGGTGCTCGAGGGGACCTCGATTGTCGATGATACCCGTGCAGCGATCGCCAAGGCTAATGCAGAGTTGGGCGGCATCGCCGGCATGATCAATTTCAACTGTATTTTGCGTACGCTCGAGATTGAGCAGCGGGGCCTCACGGAGGCCTATGGCGGTCTTTTTGCTGACATTCCGACGGTGGGTTTTAGCACTTATGGAGAGTCTTTGATCGGTCACATTAACCAGACGGCGACCATTTTGGCTTTTAAAAACGCTTGACGACCGATGGTCTGATGAGCGACGTTCAGTTCCCAATTGCGACTGCCTGCGCCGTTCGGATTGATGCTGTAGACACTTGAGGCTACAGACTCTCGTGGCAATAGCCGTTGCGGTTGTGCGCTGTAGAGAGTTGGGTTGAGGGGGTGTTATGTATCAGGAATTTCCGCTGGCGACGTGGGCGTTGCGGGAACGGTTCGATCGATTCACGACGGCCGTCGAGGATGTTTTCTGTCCGATGCACGTCCGCCCGATCGGGGCTTCGGTCGACGCATTTCAAGGAACCTTGGAGTCCACAACGCTAGGGGGCTTGCGCCTCGCGCGTGTCGCCACCTCCGCTGTCGCCGTCAGTCGTACGGTAGGCGATGTGGGTAAATTAGTAGATGCTCCGTATCTGATTAAATTTCAGTTAAAAGGCGAATCGATCTGGCAGCAGCGTCGTCGGGAGACGCACCTTCGCCCTGGTGATTTCGTTGTCGCTTCTATGGCTGAGCCTTATCGCCTCGAGTTCCGAGATGCCTTCGAAATGCATGTGTTGGCTCTTTCGCCGGCGCTGATGCGTAGCCTGACGCCAGACCCCGATCGATTCCTTAGCGTGCGCATGTCTGCCGATGATGCAGACTGTGGGCTGCTATCGAGTGTTGTTGCGCAAGTGGTGAGTCGCATGAGTCGGCTGCGCGAGCCAATTGTAAGCCGTATCGAGAGTAATCTTTTAGATTTGCTCGGTGCTGTATTGGTGGCCAGGTCAGGCCCAGTGCATATCTCGCCAACCGAGAAGCTGGGGCAGATCAAGGCCTATGTCGAGCATCACTTGCACGATCGACGCCTCGGGCCTTCGATGATTGCTGCAGCGTTTCACCTGAGCACGCGTTCGGTGCATGGATTGTTCGCCGCCGAACCGCTATCGGTCGGTCGTTACATTCGGACGCGTCGCGTGGAAATGGCCCGGCATATCATCGCTACCCGCTGTCACGCGGATGCGCCCTCGCTCACGCATATAGCCCTCGACTGTGGTTTTTTCGATCTTTCGCACATGACCCGTTCCTTTCGCGAGCAGTTCGGTACTACGCCGGGTGAGTACCAGATACTGTGCCAGTCCGGTTGACTGCTGCGCGCTCTGGTACCGTATAAGCCTGCACGATGGTGCAAGACCGTCCCAGAATACTTCCTGTATAAAAAACCTAATGATCAGAGCAGTCCGAGAGAGACGGCCTGCCGCCGCTAACTTTGGGGGAGATTAATGATGCGTGAATACCATATGACGATCGGCGGCCAGTCGGTTCGCGCAGACACCTACGAAGAGATTCTCAACCCCTCCACCGGTGCTGTGGTAGGGCTGAGCCCGGTCGGTACGCTGGAACATCTTGAATCCGCGGTCCGCGCCGCAACCGAGGCGTTCGCCAAATGGCGTCACTCCAGCGACGCTGAACGGGTAGCTGCCTGCAATACCATTGCCCGCGTCGTCACGGAGAATGCCGGCGAGTTGGCCGCGCTACTATCGCAGGAGCAAGGTAAACCGCTGAAGGGACTGGGTGCGGAATTTGAACTGGGTGGCTGCGCCGCTTGGGCCGGTTATACGGCGACGCTCAGTCTGCCGGTAACCGTTATCGAAGACTCTCCCGCCAAACGCATTGAAATGCATCGGGAACCGATTGGCGTGGTCGGCTCCATCACGCCATGGAACTGGCCGCTCATGATTGCGATCTGGCACATCGTGCCGGCGATCCGCACCGGCAATACAGTGGTCATCAAGCCCTCCCCATTTACGCCCCTTGGCACGTTGCGCATGATTGAGTTGATCTCCGCTGCGCTGCCGCCGGGACTCATCAATATTGTGGCCGGTGATAATGATGTGGGCGCCGCACTATCCCGCCATCCGAGTATTGCCAAGGTGGTGTTCACCGGTTCGATCGAAACGGGCAAGAAGGTGATGGCCAGCGCGTCCCCGACCTTAAAAGCACTGACGCTCGAACTTGGCGGTAATGATGCGGGTATTGTGCTGCCGGACGCTGACATGGGCGCCTTGGTTGAGCCGATGTTCTGGGGTGCCTTCATCAATTCCGGGCAGACCTGTGGCGCGATCAAGCGTCTCTATGTCCATGACAGTGTGTACGATGCGGTCTGCGATGCGCTAGTGGCCTACGGGCGCAACATACCGATGGGCGACGGTATGGATGTGGGCAACGTGCTCGGTCCACTGCAAAACGAGCGACAATTTCGCAAGGTGATTGAGCTGGTCGAGGACGCCAAATCCCACGGGGCTCGAGTGCTTCTGGGCGGCACGGCACGGCCAGGACCCGGCTACTTCTATCCGGTGACTTTCCTTGCTGACTGCACGGAGGCGATGCGAGTGGTCGCCGAAGAGCAGTTCGGTCCGGTACTACCAATACTCCGTTATACGGATCTCGATGATGCGATTGTGCGTGCCAACGATACTTCCTTCGGTCTTGATGCGTCCGTCTGGGGCAAGGATAAACCCGCTTTGAACGCGGTTGCCAAACGTCTCGAGGCCGGCACGGTCTTCATCAACAAGCATGCAGAAATCGCTCCTAATGTGCCCTTTGGTGGCATCAAGTGTTCCGGGCTCGGCGTGGAGTTTGGCGTCGAGGGCCTTGCTGCCTATACCACGATTAAAATTATCAATGCTGCGACATGAGTTAGCAGACAACCGATAGTTTTTTTGTAGAGATCTACTGTGTACTTTGATTCGTTTGACTCATGCAGTCGGCGCGCCCGCGGGCGTCGTTTCGATAGCGTAAGCCATCCGGCGCCGTAGATGCTGACTAACAACAGGTCCCGATCGTTACGATGATGGCGCAGCGCGACCGGCAGAGCCGTGGAACTAGGAGCTGACTCGAAGTTATGGTCGTGACTGCATGTACTAAGTTATGCGAGGAACAAGTATGACAACGAATACGACAGGTTTAGTCTGTCATGAGCATTACTTTTGGCACCACACCGGTGCCAGTGCCGGCCCGCTACCTTATGGGTTGACTATCCAGCCGGACGCTCATCCGGAAAATCCAGAAACCAAGCGACGTCTGCTGGGCTTGCTGGAAGTGTCTGGGTTGCTGGCCAAGCTCAAGCGAATTGAGCCGCGATTGGCTACCGAAGAGGAATTGCTCAGTTTTCATACGCCGGACTACGTCGAGCGCATTGCTTCGCTGAGTGCCGGCATCGGCGGGGATGCTGGTGAGCTAACACCTATTGGTACAGGGTCTTACCACATCGCGAAGCTATCCGTCGGCGGCTGCCTTGCTGCTGCGGACGCCATAATGTCGGGTGACGTTCGCAATGCATACGCGCTGGTTCGCCCGCCCGGACATCACGCAGAGGCAGATCGCGGTCGCGGATTTTGTGTCTTTGCGAACAACGTGTTGTTGGTGTATCACTTGCGGCGTGTCCACGGAGTGAAACGCGTCGCGATCGTCGATTGGGACGTTCACCACGGCAATAGCCAAGAGGGAGCGTTTATTGCTGACCCGACGGTATTGACCGTTTCTGTACATCAAGACAACTACTATCCGCCACTGTCCGGCGGCATTGACATAAACGGACTCGGCGAAGGTCTTGGCGCCAATATCAACGTTCCACTGCCGCCAGGCTCGGGTCACGGTGCGTATCTCGACGCTTGGGCGCGAGTCGTGGTGCCGGCACTGACGCGCTTTCAACCGGACTTTATTATCGTCTCGAGCGGATTTGATGGCAGTGCAATGGATCCCCTTGGTCGCAATATGGCGACTAGCGAAACTTATCGAGAGTTAGCCGCCGTGACCGTGCGCCTTGCAGAGGTTCTCTGTAGTGGTCGTGTGCTCGCAGTGCACGAAGGGGGCTACTCAACCGCCTATGTACCGTTCTGTGGTCTAGCAACGCTTGAGGCCTTCTCGGGGTTAAAGACCCCCATAGACGACCCTTTTATGTCGATCTTCTCGGGAATGGGAGGTCAGGAGTTGCAGCTGCACCAGCGTGCGATCATCGATGCGGCAAGTTCTTTGGTCGCCAACGTCCCTACCCGATCACAAACCTGACTCTCAGCGTCTATCCGTACAATTTATCAAAGGAAATCTCATGCCTAAGGTCTCATCAACTAGGACTATCCCTTGCGCCAGTCTATCTCTGATGGTTGCCATTGGATCAGTAATTGCAGCAGCGCAATCACATGCTGCTGCCAGCGCGCAAACAGACGCGTCAATCGGGCTCGAAGAGATTGTCGTGACAGCAACACGAAAGTCAGAGTCCTTAAGCAAGGTGCCACTCAGCATCAGCGCCTTCAATCAAGAGATGCTTGATCAGCGGGGCGTTCGGGATTTTGCTGATGTTGTGCGGTCAGTCCCGGGCGTTGTTGTGGACGCCACCAATACAACCACGAATATTTCTATTCGTGGAATCAATTCGACGGCCGGCGCAGCAACGACTGGAATTTACATTGATGATACGCCGATTCAAATTCGGGCATTGGGGTACAGCGGTGGTAACACCTATCCTGTGATTTTCGATTTGGAGCGTGTTGAGGTGTTGCGAGGACCTCAGGGTACTCTGTTTGGCGCCGGTTCAGAGGGCGGGACTATCCGCTTTATTTCGCCGCAACCCTCTTTGGAATCAACATCGGGCTATGCTCGCACGGAGTACGCAGTCACAAAAAATGGTGGTGCTAGTCGCGAGGTTGGTTTTGCTTATGGAACCCCGTTGGTCACTGACGTACTAGGCGTACGCGTAAGCGGCTACTATCGTCACGACGGTGGTTACTTAGATCGGGTCCGATTTGAAGACAAGAGCGTGGTGGACACCAATGCAAACTGGAATGATTCCTACGTTGGCAAGGTGGCTTTCACCTGGCAGGCAGCCCCAGGACTCAAAATCACGCCGTCTATCGCGTACCAAAAAATTAACATCAATGACAGTCCAGAGAGTTGGGATAACCTTCGGTCGGATCCCTCGGTGCCAGATGCGGCGTTCTCGAATTACTCGGCCGGGAAGTATCTGAATGGCAATCGGGTGCAGGAATCAGGCACTGATAAATTCACGATGCCGGCAGTCAACGTGCAGTATGACTTCACTAGGATGCGTCTAGTTGCGATTGCATCGTACTTTGACCGTGAGCAGACATTTCTTTCTGATTACACACTTTTCGATCAGAGTCTTTTCACCGGTATCACTCTGCCTATTTTCCCTGAGCAGGCTGCGGTGAGTAATTTCTTGAATACCCAGAAAAGTTTGACGGGCGAGGTGCGTCTCCAGTCGACCGAAGAAAGCTCGGCGGTTAGTTGGGTTGTGGGTGCGTTTTATCAGCAGGCGAAGCAGGTATCGATCCAGCAAGTGCATGATCAATGGCTGTTTCAATATGCGCCATTCCTGATTCCTTTTTTCCCGCCGTTGGTCAATGGGGATCAAATTTATGACCAAGCTACGTCATCAAGAGATACCCAGACCGCTGTATATGGGCAGGTGAACTTTAAGGCGTCGGATCGACTGACCTTGACCGCGGGCATGCGGTACGGACAGACCAAATTCGACATTAATTCGTTTGCGCAAGGTCCAGTCGTAGGGCCACCAGTCACTGACCTGGGCACTCAGAAGGAGAAGCCGTTTACGCCAAAATTGGGACTGAATTTCCAAGCGTCTGCGGATACGTTGCTTTATGCGTCCGTCGCGAAGGGATTTAGGCCTGGTGGCTACAATCCGCAAATCGGTGTTGGCTGCGGACCGGAACTCGACGCAATCGGTTACCCGAATGGCCGGCCAACTTTGTACGGGTCGGATACGGTGATGAGCTACGAAGTGGGTGCGAAGAGTAAAGCGTTAGGCGGCCGCCTTGGCTTTCAGGCTAGTGCGTACCATATCGATTGGACAGACATTCAACAGGTAGTCGGCGTCAATTCCTGTGGGTTTCAGTTTACGGCGAACCTAGGTAAGGCGCACAGCGACGGGGCCGATTTGCAGGTTGATTTCCGGGCAACGAAGGACCTGAGCCTGCAAGGGGAGTTTGGGCTTAATAATGCGACGTTTCAGTCGACGTTCCTAGGCGGTCCGACCGCGACGTTGCCGCTCGTTTCTAAGGGCGATCATGTCGCTTCGCCACCATGGACGGCTTCATTGCACGCCCAGTACGATTTGTCGATCAAGGACAACCATGACGCCTATATCCGCAGTGATTTCGACTATCGTCCGAAGCAGACATCGCTCACGCCATTCTTGAACCCTGCTAATGGTGGCACAGACCTCACGTTGAGTAACCCGCCGACGATTGAGGCTCTATCTCTGCGAGCCGGTTATCGCGTGCGTGGAGTCGATTTGTCCGTGTTTGCGAATAATGTACTTAACCAACATGTATGGGCGGGTCGCCATGCCAGGGACAATCTAGGATCAACGATTTATAAGTCATACATGGTTCGACCCCTAACCATTGGTGTAACTGCCTCCTACCGTTTCTAGAGAGGTACGCGGCCGCCGGAGCTTAAAAGGCTCCGGCGGTGTTTTATAGGAATGGACTCCAGGCATAGGCGGGTCACATGAATAGTTGGCGTGGCGTTGTGACTGTGTGCGTGATGATTTTGATTGCTTTTTTGCCTCGGCCCCTCATGGCTGCGGCGGAAGGTATCGTTTCGGTAGAGGTTTTTAAGGGACGTTTTGCGTCGGTCAACGCGTATATTGTCTCTAACGGCAGTTCATTGGTGATTATCGACACGCTCAGAAAGTCGGAAGAAGCGAAAGAACTAGTCGCGCGTATAGCAAGTTATAATCTCCCGGTGACTCACGTACTGGTTACGCATGGTCATACGGATCATTTTACCGGACTGCCTGTGATGATGGCGGCGTTTCCGGCAGCGCGAGTCGTTGTCGCTAGCGAGGAAATCCGTAAGGACATCAAGTCTTATGCGATTTACATGGATTCGTTTGGCGCAACAGCGGCGGAGCCGGTACTAGAGCCGGCTTTGCGCCCAAAGTCTGAGGCCAATCCGGCTGGGTTTGATTACGAGAATAATATCCACGTTTTAGAAGGTTCTTCGCTGCCCATGGTCGGCGGCGGCGTTCTCCAGTTGACGATTAATTACAAGCCTGCCGAGGCGGATCACGCCACCACGGTGTATATCCCTGAGGCCAACGCACTTTTTTTGGGCGACTTTGGTTACAACCGAGTGCATTTTTGGATGGGTGATGATATCAGCCGACGCGACGTTTTGAACTGGCGCGAGGAGTTGTTAAACATAAAGGCCCGGTATTCGCTTCTCAAGCCAGTTATTTTTCCTGGTCATGGCGATCCAACTGATTCTTCAGTATTCGATGTCGGTGTTCAGTATATCGATGATTTTTTGCGAGTTACCGATAGCGTTCGGTCTCGGGAAGAGGCTATTAGAGAAATGAAGGCACTGTACCCAGGGTATGGGGAGAGTAATTTTTTTCTCAAGTATAGCGTTGAGAATTTTGTCCGACGCTAAATCAAGAGCCGAGGCGCCCGGTATTCATAAACTATATGAGGTTGGCAGCACAATGAAGATCGTTAAGCCAAGAACAGTTGTCGTTGCAACGATTCTGTCGCTTTTGGTGGTGCGCGCCGATGCGCTTTCATCGGAGGTCCCGGATCTTATTCTTTCTGGGGGGCATGTGCGTGTGGCCGATGGCTGGGCGGAGGGGCTCGCCGTTCGTCGAGGCGTGATTGTCGCTATTGGTTCGAGTGTGGATATTCGAGCGCTGGCGGGGGCGAAGACCCAGCGCATCGAGCTAGACGGCGCGACAGTGATTCCGGGTCTTCATGATGTGCATGTCCATCCGACGTTCGCTGGGATTATTGAACGTGCTTGCAAGATCGCGCAGGGTGCAGATTTGGCAACCTTAATAGGGCGGGTGCGTAGTTGCAGCGAGGCGGCTCCAGACGGCGCGTGGATTACTGGCGGGCAATGGGATGCGCCAGCTTTAGGCGCGGTGCCGGACCGACGCGCATTAGACGCGGTTACCGGCACCCATCCCGCGTATATCGAAGATACGAGTGGTCACAGCGTTTGGGTGAACTCAAAGGCCCTAGAGATTGCTGGCATCACGCGTGATACACCCAATCCGGTAGGAGGGGTGATAGAGCACGATGCGGCAGGTCGCCCGACTGGCGTTCTGCGGGAGGACTCTGCCTTAGATCTGGTGCGTCGGCACCAACCGACGCCGGATCGGCCGGCCTTACTATCAGCACTTAGTTGGTCGTTGCGGGAGATGCTTTCTCACGGAATCACCTCGTATACAGAGGCCTCAGTGGGCTTCGTTGGTGGCTCTCAGCCAGAAATCGACGTGTACGACGCCTTGGCTGACGAGAATTTGCTGAAGCCGCGCGCCACGTTGTGCATCAAGTGGGATCCTGCTGATCTTGAGGCGGAAAAGGTGATTCGCAACCGCAACCTCTACGCGCGGGAACGGGTAAAAATTGATTGTGTAAAAATATTCCTCGATGGGGTGCCAACGGATAGTCATACGGCAGCGATGATTAAGCCTTATGCCGAGCTTGTAGCCGGTCGAGATGATGAAGCGTCCCGGCGGGGTTTGTTGTTTATGGCACAGCCTGACTTGGACGCGGCTGTCACCCGGTTTGATGCGATGGGACTTACGGTGAAGTTTCATGCCGCCGGCGATGGTGCTGTGCGGGCAGGGCTCAACGCAATTGAGGCCGCCCGCCGCGCCAATGGTTACAGCGGGCAGATGCATGATGTGGGGCATTGCACCTTCGTTGCGCCTGAGGACATCCTCCGGGCGCGGGGTATCGGTGCTACCTTTGAAGTGTCGCCTTATCTATGGGGTCCGTCTCCAATCAATGACTCCATTACCTCGGCAGTGGGCGCAGCCCGTATTGAGCGGGTCTGGCCGGTGCGTGAGATGATTGACGCCGGGGCCCTGGTGGTGCCGGGATCCGATTGGGCGGTGGTGCCTTCGGTTAACCCGTGGCATGGCATCGAGCAGCTTGTGACGCGGCAGAAATTGGGCGGTAGTTTCACTAGTTTTGGACCGAAGGAGGCTATCTCTTTTGGCGAGGCTCTCGATCTGTTCACGATCAATGCGGCTCGCCAGGAACGAACCTCTGATCGCCTCGGCCGAGTGGCGGTGGGTTACCTCGCGGATCTGGTGGTGGTGCGGGAAAACCCCTTTGAGATACCGGCGACGCAACTGCATGATGTGCACGTACGCATGACGCTCGTTGGCGGTGAGGTCGTGTGGAAAGATGCAGAGAGTTCTCGCTGAATTCCTCGGTCTGCCTGACGACGGGTCATTCTTCGGACGCCTAGAGGTCGGTTGCGGTGGGCGACTCGGCCTCTATGCGACGATGCGGGTTTTACCTGAGTTCACTCAACCCGTCCGCGCGGTATTCTGGGCAATCTTCCGAGGATCCAGAGTATGCGCACTTCCAAGACTCTTTTTGTCGCCTTAGTCGCTGGACTGATCGGTCCGGGATGCTCGCTGGCCGTGCAATCATCGCGCGACCATGCGCCTGTGGAGGCGACTGAAGGCGCCCATGGGCGCACGCCATTGCGTGTGGCGCGGACCTTGCCGCTGGGGTCTACCGTGAGCATTGAGGGGACGGTGAGTACCCCATCCGGGGTCTTTAATTCCAGTTTTTATGACCGTGGTTTTGCTGTGCAGGACCGCTTGGCTGGAATTTTCGTCAGCTTGCAGTATGATTTGGGTATGAAAGTTGGCCAGAAAGTCCGCGTGACCGGTGCGATTGGGGACAGTAATGGGTTGGCCTTGCTCGTGCCAGGCCATCCGAATGATGTACAAGTGCTCCCCGGTGTCGGCGAGCTCGAACCCTTGGTGTGTGCGACGGGCAGCGTCAACGAGACAACGGAAGGTCGCTTGGTGACGGTGACCGGCCAGATCACCCAGTCGGTGGTCTCGGATTTGCCCTATGGCTATAAGTTTCTGGTGGACGATGGCTCGGGCGCCTTGATGATTTTCATCAACGTCGAGACGGGCATTGACCCGTCCGTGTACACGCAGGGCACCCGCGTGCGCATCACGGGCTTCAGCAGCCAATATGCGGATCATTACGAGATTGACCCGCGCTTCCCTCGCGATCTGCACATTCTCTCTGGCCATGACTGAGGCCGGCGACTGACGCGCCAGAACGCGCCACAGGAACGGGTGCCCGAAGGCGTCCGGTGTGGCGCTAGCCCCCCAAGCCACGTCGCGCTGGCGTCTGTGTCGCTCGTCGGCGATGCTATAGCGCCGCTTTTGGCGTTATTGGGTGTTTCCCGACATGATCCCACGTCTAATGGCCTTGCAACGCATCGCGGTCGGTCTGTGCCTGCTGAGTTTGCCGCCTGCGGTTTTTGGTACTGCACCTGACGCCTTTCCGACGAGTGAGTCACTGCGCCATATCCGGGGGTTGGACGAACCGCGCCTGTCACCGGATGGGCGGCATGTGTTGTTTCGCAGCATCGATGCGACGGCCGATGGGGCGCGCGGACACCTGTACTGGGTCGCTGTGGACGGCGGAGCCCCACAACCACTGACGTCGACGCCTGCGAACGACCTGCGCGGGGAGCACGATGCGGTATGGACTGCCGATGGCAGCGCGATCCTTTTTCTAGCCAAGCGCGGCGATCGGGAAATGCTCTACCGCTTGTCGATGCAGGGTGGCGATGCGCTGCCGGTTCCCGTGAGCGTTCCGGTGCAGGTAGACCAAAGCCGGGATGTCGACGCCATTCCTGCACTGGTGCAGGGCACGGCGCAAGACGCCACGGTGCGTTTGCCGGTCGATGTCCTGGCGTTTCGTGTGGCTCCCGGCTCCGATCGCATCGCGATGCTGGCGCGCGATCCACAGACACCGGGTGAGAAAGCACTCGTCGATGGGAAGGCGGATGCGACAGCGGTGGATCAGGATCCGCACCGGACCCGTCTTTATGTGCTCGACGGGGCGAGTGGCACGCCCGTGGTACAGCAGGTCAAGCTGGCCGGAGCGTGTGCGGACTGTGACGTCGCGGATTTCGACTGGAGTCCGGATGGTGCGCGCTGGGTGGTGGTGCTCAAGCACCCTGGTCATCGGGACGATCTGGGGCCCAGTGCGGGCACTTGGATCATCGATGGGAGTGGGGTGACGGCGCCGCGTCATTTGGATGCCGTGCCCGCGACCGTTGCGGTCGTTCGGTGGTCGGCGGATGGTCAGCAGATCCTTTATGTGGCCCAGTCGCGCGCGGATGCACCACCCGGCTATAGCAGCCTCTACGCGTTTGATTTACGCCAGGGCACAGTCCACCGTTGGCTAGAAGCGGAGCCGATGCCGATCAGCGCCCCGGTAAGCCTTGCGGATGGCAGTATTCTCGTCAGCGCCCAACAGGGCCTCGATCAGCCGTTGCTGCGTTATACGTTCGATCAGGCGGCGGCCCACACTTGGGCGTTGCCGGTGGCGAGCGTCGTGTCCTGGGATGCGAATGCATCCGGTATCGTCTTCGTCGGATCCGCCGGCGGGTCGCCGCCCGCGCTGTACTTTGCCACGGCGTTCGGTCAATCAGTGCGGCGCCTGGCGAGCGCAGCGGTACTGCCGCCGGGTACCCGCACCGTCGCGGCGCAGCGTTTGGAATGGGTGCACGAGCACCGGGTCTTGCAGGGTCTCCTGTATCTGCCGCCCGCTCAGGGCACCCAGCAGTCGGTGCCGCTGATTGTGGAAGTCCACGGCGGACCGCTCGGCGCGTACACCGACCGCTACGATCCTTTCGTCGACTTTCTGATCGGGCAGGGCTGGGCGGTGCTACGGACCAACCCACGGGGCAGCACGGGCCGGGGACCAGAATTTGCAGCGGCGAACCATAACGATCTGGGCGGGGGCGACTTTAGGGATGTGATGAGTGGCGTGGATTGGGCCTTAGCGCATGCCCCCGTCGACCGGGCCCGCTTAGCGTTGATGGGCTACAGCTACGGTGGCGAGATGGCCGGATTTGCGGAGGGCCGCACGACCCGGTTTCGAGCAATTGTCAGCGGTGCGCCCGTGATCGATCAGTTTAGCGAATATGGGACCGAAGACAGTTCTTGGTACGACCGCTGGTACTTTGGTAAGCCGTGGGAACACATGGCGGATGCCTGGCGGCAAAGCCCTTTGGCTGGTGTGGCCAATGCACACACGCCCTTTCTGTTGCTGCAGGGAGAGGCGGATCTGACCGATCCGCTCGGGCAGTCGCAGGAAATGTACCGCGCACTACGCCAGATGGGTGTGCCGGTCCAATTGATCACGTATCCACGCGAGGATCACGGGCCGCTCGCGCGAGGCTTGTACGGTGAGCCCTCACCCGAACCCTGGCATGGCCTCGATGCGCGCCGACGCGTCGTTGATTTTATCCGGCATGCCTTTGAGGGCAGCGAACGATAAGCGATGGTCGCACCCGGCGGACACGCCGGGTGCGACAGTGCTCTTAGAAGGCGAGTCGCAGCTGTACGCCCACTTGCCGTGGACGCATGGTGGCGACGTTGTAATAGCCCAGACCCGTATCCTGCTGTAGAGGCGGATGCACGTCGGTCAGGTTTTTTCCGTACAGCGATACGTCCCAGCGATCCCACTTGTAACCGGCAGAGGCGCCGAGTGTGTTGTAAGCCGGACGGATGAAGTTGATGCCCGAGGCATACAGGTCACCGCGGCTCACATCGGTGTAGAGGAACTCACCGCGCGCGTAAGCGCGTCCTGCGCCCATACTCCACTCGTACGCAACAGCCGCGGTGCCGCTCCAGGGCACACTGAGCGGAATCTGGCTGCTCGACTCCCCACCATTGATCAGGAGCGTCTTGTTGAAGCGTGCGTTGGTGTAGGCGACGCCGACGTCGATATCCAGCCCACTGACCGGGCGCCACTGCAGCGACAGGTCTCCCCCATTGCTCGTGGCTTTGCCGAAGTTGGAGTCAAACCCGAAGCCGCAGACCTGGAAGTTGATGCTTTGGACAATATTGTTCCAATCGATATGGAATGCTGACACGTTAAGTTGCAGACGGTGATCAGCCGAAGAGACTTTGGCGCCAGCCTCATAGCTCCAGATACTGTCTGTTTGGTAGGCCTGCGAAAAACCGAGCCCGGATGCTTGGAGCTCGGCATTGCAGCTGAGTGGTAGCGTTGAGTTCTGTCCCCCCAGCCGGAAGCCCTTGGCAGCCGACAGGTACACCATCTTGTTATCGTCAACCTGATAAGACGCGCGAAACTTAGGCGCCGTTTGATTCTCGTTAAAGCCGGCTGATAACGACGAATAACCACCATCGAAGAAGCCATCCGCATAGCCTGTACGCTTCTCCGTGATCTTCGAGTAGCGCACACCGGCCGTGAGTTTCAGGCCTTTCAAGTGATCAATGGGTTCGTAGGATGCTTCGCCATAAACGGCGACGCGATTGAACCGCAGTTGCGAGTTCTCTGCATACAAGACGTCACCCAAGTCGGCGCCATCGGGTGGAAACCCGAAACTGGGGCCGGCAGCATTCAGCGCATCATTCGCACCGAGACCAAACAGTTGCGTGGTCAATGCGCCAAATCCTGCCGCGTTTTCCGCCGAGACATGGCCGCGGGATTCGTGGTTCAGCAGCAAGCCGATGAGCGTGTGGATGCCTGCTGACGGGAAGTGGCTAGCGAGGCGGAACTCTTGCGAATACTGCTCGTTTTTGTTGATGTGAAAGGCTCGGTCACCGACCGCCAAGATTTGCGACAGCGCGCTATTTATGTCAACCGGGGAGAAGTACCCCACTAGAGGAGGTGCGATGTAGCCTAGGTCGTACACGGTGTAATCCTGAATCCGGTCAATTTCCCGGTTCACGGCGCTAGTCACGGATGTCAGCGTGTGACGGCCAAATTCGAAGGATGCGGTGACAGCCGCCAGACGGAAGTAATCCTGTAGCGGTTCATCCAGCAGTCGTGGACTGTTGTATTGGCCGAGTGTCTTGTCGTAGGTCCACGTATCCCGATTGTCGGTGTGCTGATACTGGATCAGCGGCGTGATTTTGATCTGGTCAGTAGGTTCCCAGAGCAAGGAGGCGCGTGCGCCCGTGATGGTCTGACCGTTGGTATTGGTACGGACGGTGTGGCCGTTCGGATCGACGTGGTCGATGAATCCGCCGTCATGCTGATAAATGCCCGCCATACGCAGGGCCACTCGTTCCCCTAGCGGGAGGTTGATGGCGCCTTGTGCACCTGCGCTCGGGGCACCCTTGGATTGCAAGTAGGCGTCGCTGGCGATGTAGCCTTCGGTCACGCCGAGGGCAGGCGCTGCGTTCACAAAACGGATCGTGCCGCCAAACGATTCCGCACCATAGAGCGTGCCCTGCGGGCCACGGAGTACCTCAATGCGATCAATGTCGAAGAACGCCGGTTCGAAGGCGCCGGCAAAGCCAAAACTACCGAAGTTGATCGAGACGTCGTCAATGTACATCCCGGTCGTGGTGGAGGTGCCGCCGCCTGCGCTAATTCCGCGTACGGCGAAGGAGGCGGTGCCGGGGGCGCCGGCGAAGTTGGAGGACACGCCCGGTACGTGGTTGACCAGATCCTGCAAGTCCACGCTCCGCGAGGATTCCAGTGCTGCAGCGGTCATGACCCCGATACTCGCGGGTACCTTACTCAGTGGCTCAGCGACTTTATTAGCGGTCACAATGACGTCTTCTAAAGCGTCGTTTGCCATCGGCGTCGCGCCCCAAACGGTCGCTGGCACAAGGCCCATCCAACACAGGGCCATCGCCAATTTTGACACAGTCATACGTTCTCCATTTCCAAGGCAAAACCAAAGCGCGGATAGTATCAAGGGCCGCCGCGCTACGGGAGACGTTTCGGTGTTCGGGGCCTAAAGGATAACGGTCTGCGCGAATTGCGATTTCAGGTAATCGCTAGCCCGACGCGTGCGGGTTTGCGGACTTGCCGCCGCTCAGTCGGTTGTATCAATGCGCTCGCTGTCCAAATGCGCCATCGCGTGGTCCGGATAGCGAGCGCCAGCCGCGGCGCCGAGAGGGGTCACTGCGCTGAGCGCGGCGTACTGGTCGGCGCTCAATTGGATCCCGGTGGTGGCCAGTGACTCGGCAAGTCGTGCGCGTTGGCGCGCGCCGATCAATGGCACGATATCGCTCCCTTGGGCGGCGACCCACGCGATGGCTGCTTGGGCGACCGTGATGCCCAGTGTCGTCGCGACCGTCCGCAGGCGGTCGACGAGGCCAAGATTGTGGTCAAGGTGGGCGCCTTGGAACCGCGGGCTGTGGCTGCGAAAGTCGGGGGTTGCGGCGCGCTCGCGGGACCAATGCCCACTGATTAGTCCGCGGCCGAGTACGCCATAGGCGGTAATGCCAATGCCCAAGGCACGGCAGGTAGGCAAAATCTGCTGTTCGATGCCGCGAGATAGGAGCGAGTATTCGATTTGCAAATCGCAGATCGGGTGCACCGCGTGTGCGCGCCGCACGGTGCGGGCACTGACCTCCGACAGCCCGATGTGGCGCACGTAGCCGGCTCGGACCAGATCGGCCATCGCACCCACGGTTTCTTCAATGGGTACGGTCGGGTCGAGGCGGGCCGGTCGGTAGATGTCGACGTAGTCAGTACCGAGCCGCCGGAGTGTATAGGAGAGGAAATTGCGGACCGCGGCGGGCCGCGCGTCGTAGCCGGTCCAGCCGCCGGCGGGATCCCGCAGTGCCCCGAACTTGACGCTCAGAACGACCTCGTGGCGCGCACGGCCAGCGAGCGCTTCGCGCAGTAGCAATTCGTTGTGGCCCATCCCGTAGAAGTCGCCGGTATCGAGCAGCGTCATTCCGGCGTCCAGCGCGGCGTGCACGGTGGCCAAGCTCTCGGTCCGGTCGGCCGGCCCGTAGAAGTCCGACATCCCCATGCAGCCGAGCCCGAGCCGAGACACCGAAGGGCCGTTGGTACCGAGGCGGGTGGTTTGCATGCTTTGGTGCTCTTCCGGAGGTGCAATAGGGTGCCAGTATACGCAACCACTGCGACAGGAACCTACATGGCAGGCAATGGGGTCATCCGCATCGTGGATGGAAAACGTTTACTTGCTGAAGTGAGCGAGAGTTATCTAAAACAGGTCGAGATTTTAAGATGTTTTTAGACCGAACGCGGGAAGAGATAAAGACTCTGAGTGACTTGGCGGTCCGGCAGGACTATTTCGCTTTAAAGTCGCTTCCTCACCGCAATAAAGGAGCATGCAAGATTGTCGGCACTCACCGTCTCGCTGAATGCAGCGAAGAGATGGAGAGAGCGGCATTGGCTGGTGATGACGATCGCATTAGAATCGCGCTTTCCGCTGAGTTCATCGCGATGCAGCGCGTCGAAGAATTTTGTGCTTCCCTCGCGGTAGTTCAGATCTAGTTCGCAGTGACTACCTTCGTTGGTTTTCACGTGCTAATTGTTGAGGACCGCGATTTCCAACGCTTTGTGTTAATGCAGTTGTTGGAATCTTTTGGCGCTGAACGAATTAGTCAAAGCGAATCGGGTGCTCAAGCGCTGGCATGCCTGGGCGGGGACCCTGCGGTCGATTGGATGATTATGGATAGGCATCTATCGGGCATGTCTGGAGCAGAGTTGCTTGAAGCCGTGGCCGCGAGCGGTTTTTCGGTGCCGGTGACCCTCGTGACTGGCGACGATTTGGAGGCCTTACGGCGAGGATCTCAAGCGGCTCGTGCTCAAGGCTTTCGGGTCGTTACTGAGATCGTCAAGCCGGTCGCGCGAACGGTACTCCAAGGCGCATGCGGATTGACCAGCTGTTGCGGTGATCGGTTCCCTGAGGGCGTAGGTGTCCTGGCGAATCCTTGCCGAGGTAGGCGCAGATTAGACTGCAGGGCTTGCACGATCACTAACGTATCGGTGCCAGCGTGAAGACGCAAATCGTTATCGGTGATAAACGGTCTGGGCCAAGGTCCCAGACCGAGTTCCAACTGAGCGCACAGCCCTGTAAGCCCGGACTACTTCGGTTCGACGTATTGGTCTGTCTGTGCCAATTGCATCGCTCGGACCGCATCGTCAGCGCTGATCAGTACGGTGGTGTGTAGCGCGCGTAGAGCGCCCGTTGCTTCGACAGACAAGTTCATGGCTACGGCCGACGTGTTGCTGGGTAATTCGACCAGCGCCACGCAGTCGTATTCGCCAATGGCGAAGAAAAACTGGTGCAATTTTCCACCGAGCGCCTCGGCAGTTCGGCGTACGGCCTCTTCCCGATGTTGTGGGTGGTGCACTAGATTGTTGGCAGCGCTGCTGCTGTAGGCTACTTGATAGAGGAAAAATGGCATGAAATCTCCAATTATTAAGAGGGTTGTTCGAAGTGAATGGATGGCATCACCGGTCGCTCTTGCCGATTATTTTATGCCTATAGTGAATCCGGTGTTGGGGCATTTGCGGAGGTCGGAGCAGGCTTAATGCGGGAATTGGGCGCTAGTGGACTCTACGATTGCAAATTAAAATCCTCTAAATTTGGAGCAGTCATCGCTTGCGCGCAAGTTGCATAGTCCCAGGGCCACGTGTTTGGAATGCCGGTGGCATGCAGGTACCAGCTCGTACATCCCGCGACGTCCCCCCTGTTTGAGTCCTGAGGGCTCTCCCCGGCGCCGACACTCAAGGCATATAAGCACGTGTCTTTTGCCGTGTAACGATATTGGAGTACCGGGAACTGGTAGTCCCTAACGGCCTCGAGGTTCATGCGTCGAAGCTGATCAGAGACAAAGCTTCAGACTCTGGAGGGCCCGTCGGTCCCCGTTGTGGCGAGCGCGCGTAGTTGAGTAAATACTGAGGATTCAATTGCTCCCTCTCCTGTTTCAGCAGTGTAGTACGGTCGAAGCCTACCGTGCGTGGCCGGCCTAGACTAGCGGCGGCATGCCCTTGTCTGGTTCATCTTGCGCAGGACTTGTGAAGGACTAATACTGGACCTGCCATTTGCTCCAGCATTGAATTTACTCCGACTTACCTAAAAGAAACCATCCGCCATGACTAGTTTTACTGAGTTTCAATACAACGTTGTTGGTGGTTACCAGATTAACCTCGCGGATGGGGGTGCAGGTCCGGTGGTGGTGTTCATCCACGGCAGTGGGCCTGGCGCTTCAGGGGCCTCTAATTTTCGTATGAATGCAGAGGCATTCGTAGCGGCCGGGTATCGCGTGATTCTTCCGGATTTGATCGGCTATGGCGCTTCGTCAAAGCCAGCTGGGATTGACTACACGCTCGACTTGTTTGTAGATACTTTGCTGGATGCATTGCGTCAGCATGGCGTGTCTACCGCGTCCTTAGTCGGCAATTCACTGGGTGGCGGCATTGCATTGCAGATCAGCCTCAATGCCCCTGATTTCGTCAAGAACCTAATATTAATGGCGCCCGGCTGTATTGAGGACATTGCCACCTATATGAGTATGCCGGGCATCTCCAAAATGATGTCGAATTTTGGAACGCCAGAATTTAGTATCGTAGAGCAACGACGATTGATCACGAATCTCGTTTACGACGCAAGTTTTGTTACGGATGAATTGGTAGCTGAGCGTTATGCGGTTGCACGTACCCAATCAAAAGACATGCTGATTAGAATGCGCGTCCCCAATCTGCAGCCCCGTTTGGGCGAAATTAATAAGCCCATATTAGGATTTTGGGGCATCCAAGATGAGTTCTGCCCACAGCAGGGGGCGAGGTACTTCTTGGAGCAATGTGCCGATGTGCGTTTCATGTTCTTCACGCAGGTGGGTCACTGGGTGCAAGTGGAGCGAGCGCAGGAATTTAACCAGTACTCGATCGGATTCTTGAATCAGCATCGTTGAGTGGGGAGATAGAAGATGCCGATAACCACGGGTCACCGTGCGCAAGCAGTATCGGCTCCCCCCTAAGTGCGAACTGTCGCCCTGAGAATTGGGGGGGACGTCGGTGACCTTAAGGCCGGCGTTGATAGACGCTTTCGTCCATTTGATTGCGTGCGTCGCGCCCCGGGCGATCCGGGCGGCCATTTTTGCCACTTTTTCATCCAGTTGATCGGCCGCTACAGACTCC
>Ga0114958_10000040_pt1 | contig 102591 bp, 136 predicted proteins | sample C_130208_EF_Meta_FD_89577 | JGI IMG/M metagenome (GOLD analysis project Ga0114958, IMG submission 89577) | Freshwater microbial communities from Lake Croche, Canada to study carbon cycling - C_130208_EF_MetaG | ecosystem: Environmental > Aquatic > Freshwater > Lake | place: Lake Croche...
ATATGTTCGAAAGATTACCGCCAGTTTCCAAAGCCAAATTGGCACCTGCATCAAAGGTCACAGACAACGGGGTCATGCTGGCAATGCCCTGAACCGTCAGAACATTAGCGCTCGGCGTTATCGTAGTACCATATGCCGGCAATTTACCAAATATGTTCGAAAGATTACCGCCAGTTTCCAAAGCCAAATTGGCACCTGCATCAAAGGTCACAGACAACGGGGTCATGCTGGCAATGCCCTGAACCGTCAGAACGTCAGAACTAGGCATTCCAGTGGTTCCCAGCGTAGGCTGCTTGGCTGAAGTGGACGCACCTGTTGGAAGTGGGACCGTTACGTTACCGCCAACTTGGACGGGAGTCATTCCCGTGAATCCCTGGACAAATACAGTCGATCCGGGAGTTACCGAGCCACCGCTGCTTTTCTGACAGCAGTCCTCTTTACCATTCGCAATAGAGTCGCTCATTAAATTAACTATACAAAATATATTAATACAAGTAACGCGAGGGGAAGGGATAAAAAGGATAACACTTTTATATATATGACACAGGACACTGGGAAATTTAGGACAAATTTGAACGATCAATTTTATACTAAAATTGGCGTGGCATCTGAGTGTGTAAAAATAATTTTGGATAAAAGGCCAGAATGTCTTTCATGGACCTGGATAGAACCTTCCGCTGGTTCAGGAACTTTTATGAAGGCTCTCCCCAAGTCTTGTGAAAAAATTGGTATAGATTTAGAACCAAAATTCGAAGGAGTAAATCAGGGAGACTTTTTGAAATTTACTCCAGTCCTCTTCAAAAAGTGCATACTTTTTGGTAACCCACCCTTCGGCCGCCAGGGGTCGCTCGCAAAATCATTCATAAAACATGGTTCTATATTTGCAGATACAATAGCCTTCATACTCCCACGATCATTTGTTAAACCGAGCATGTCGACCGCCTTCCCCTTGTCTTTTCACTGTATTCATTCTGAAGAACTCGGAAAAAACTCTTTCGAGGTCAGTGGGAAAGAACACGACGTTCCGTGCGTCTTTCAGATATGGGAAAAGAGGGATACCCCCAGAACTCTCGAAGTGACCGAAGAACCTATAGGGTTCAGGTATGTAAAATCGACAGAGCCTTTTCAGGTCGCCCTCAGACGCGTCGGTGTCAATGCCGGGACGGCCCATGAAAACGGAAGTCCATCGAGTCATTACTTTTTGAATTTTGATTCTGAATTAGTTTCAAAAATAATTCAACTTGTAAATTTACATAAATTTCCTACAAACACTACAGGTCCTAGAAGTCTTTCAAAGCCCGAAGTGACAAAGGTCCTGAATCGAATTATACACGCGGTCTCCTCTGACGGCGGCCAGAAGCATGCTCTTCCATGAAATTTCCGCTAGAGCTTCTTCAGGATATCTATGGATCCTTGAAGTCTCCTTTGCCCCTTGCTATCCATTTTTGGATTAAAATTAAAAATACCTGAATGGCCGCTGTTCGCGTCACGAGTCTGATAGATGACCCGCCTCTCTTCGGATGTGGGAGAATAGACAGTATGAGCCTCTCGAGTGTAACTGTTCCAAAAAGTAATTCTCTGGAATCTGACAAATTTAATTCTAAAATTTCAACTAGCCTTTTCACATGATCGTCGACTACGATCATGTGATATGGAGTATATGACCCGGACATTTCCGGTATCTACTTTCCCCGCCGTGCCTGTGGTTATAATTTCCAATTTTATTCATAAATCGAGGATCTCACTCTCGGTGAGGCCATAGACCCCACGAAGAATGGATTTTTTCCACGCTTTTCCGTGGGCCTGATTTTCAGGCATTATTAGGTTTTTTCAGTTTTAGGTATGCTATGCAAGACAGTACACTTTTTACGTCTAATTGCTGAAGGCCAGACCGCCCATACCGCTCTGGATACGCAGGATGTTGTAGTTCACTGCGAACATGCGCTGGGTCAGGGTCGTAGTCACTGTGCTAAAGCCATTGGCATTCAAAGCCTTTAGGCTAACGTTTGCCTGGGCGTTATCGATGCGCGAGAAATTGCAGGTGCCGCTCGGCTGGTGCTCCTCGGGCTTCAGTGCGAAAGAATACACGTAGATGCCCGGGTAGGGGCAGCCGCTGTGATACTGGTATGGCTGATACTGGTTGAAATACTTGCCGGGCTGGACGGCGAAGCGATCCTGGCCATTGAGGACCAGCTTGAAGGTCGAGAGAGGGCCAACGGTGTATGCGCTATCAGTTTGAGGTGAGTTCGCAGAATTGTCGAAGCCATCCTCAGTCCAGAATGACGAATAGGGTGAAGCCGCCGCGCCGCTGATAAGACGTGGAACTGCGCCAGAATTAGGGCGTATAACCTCGAGGGAATTTGCGACGGGTAAGAAACCAGCACCGGTCACATTGCAAGAAACGTTAACGTTAGAGATACCAGTAGAAAAGTTCCACATTGCGTTAGTCTCCGTGCCAGCGGCCGACCCGAAGTTCGGCGACTGATAGCACCAAATGAGCTCCTTGACTGGGTGGTTAAAGGTCAGACGGATAAGACTGGATTTAGTTGTAGCAGTTGAGCTCCCGACATCACACGTGTCGCCACCGGTATACTGGACCTGCTCAATCAGGTATTCATGGCCCTTCTGGGCGAAGCGACGGCGCTCCTCCGTGTCAAGGTAGACGTAGTTTGCCCAGACGCTCACAGGATTGGTGCCGAAATAATTGGTATAATAAGCAGTCAGGTCAAAATCCAGACGGACCTCGTGATACTGTAGAGCAATGAGGGGCAAGTATAGACCCGGGTTGCGGTTGAAGAAGAAGACCAGAGGGAGGAAGACAGACGTTGTGGTCTCCAGCAGATTGGCAACATTCTCAGTCACACTGAGGGACGTCATCTTGTCATACAGAAGCTTCTTGGAATCGCCGTTGAACACCTCAGAATACAGGCGGAACCACTGCTGGTAGTGCTTGTCGATGCGCTGGCCGCCGATCGTCAGCTCGACGGCAGAAATGGCACGCTCGGCCAGCCAGTTGGTGTCAAGGGCAGTGTTAGTAGAAATCTTCTTAAGGTTGCTGTCAAGCGTGGTTCCTGACTGCAGGGGCTTCATCTGGAGCCACATGTCGCCGACCAGATCGCCGTTGCGGGCGATGGTGACCGACACGCGACTGCTGTTCGTGGCCGAGCCGTTCACCGTCTGCTGGATCGCCTCCATCGCAAAGTTCGTGTAGCGCTTGTAGACCGCCTGGAAAAAGGTAACCTTGGGCTGACCCGTCAGATAAACGTCCTGTGCGCCGTAAGCGACCAACTGCATGAGACCTCCAGCCATTTGTAATATACCCCGAGAAAAAAATTTAGGCTCGTTTGCCCCACTCAACCATTTCCTGCTGGGCTGCATTGAATTCATTTTCCAAACGCCGACGACAGGCCAAAAAGTTAGGGTCAGATACTGACCTCCTCCATGACCTTTGGAGTATGTGAACACTATGGTTCGCCTCGATCATTGCATAATATATGTCATTTCGAAAGTTTTCAGTAAACATGAGCACAATGTTATCAATTACTCTGGGGAAATGAAAATTACTTACTGGAAAAGGGACATCCATAGCCACACTCAATGCCATTTTTATCGTTTCGCGTGCCCGTATCACGAGTTCCGTCACTCTCTGGAAATCTTTATAGATCCGAAAAAAGTCATTAAAAATGAGATCGACCGTATTATGTAATCTCGTCATGCTTTCCGTATCGATCTCATCCAATTCCCACCAAAAATCATAATTTATGTCAGTCTCTGACAAAATATTGACGAGTTCATCGACGAAGTCTTGTAGAACGACGGAAACTTGGATCATGCTCACGAAGGAGCTGTGCTACGTTATTAGATGACAGGCCCGCTTTTTTTAAGTTTGCAAGAACTCTCTGGCGAGTCTTTTCGGACGGATCTCCATAATAGAAGCTCAGGTTGCCATTGATGACATTCCTCAGATTTCCTGGCAATTGTGGAACTAGTATATTTGGAACATAATTCCCGACCCGGAGAGCATTCTTGACGAGATTTATATAATTCTTCTGTGTCATGTAGGTCTTGGTCTTATTCATGAGATTACGGGTATATGTCCCGCTCTCAAGGTTGAATACGATCCTGGAACCGTTCTTGGAAAGTTCTCCGGCGGCCACTATTATTCTATTTTGATTGCGAATTGGGAGCTGAAAATGCCTGGACCCTTTCTCGAGACGGTTAAGAACCCGAACAAAACTTTTATAATATCTGTTCGTCAGAGGGTTATATTCTATCAGATAAAGGTATGCTCCGTCCGGAAGAGTTATGGCATCTACATTTCTATATGTCCGGTTCAGAGCTAAATTTGCGCGGGCCTGTCCGTAATAGATTTTTGGAAAGTGCACCGGGAGACCCGTGACGTGATTTTCTTTTAAAATTTTTTGAACCTTGTTAATCTGACCTCGGTTGACTTCGGGCCATGTGTGACCCCTATTGAGACCGAAAAGTTTTTTGATATTCAAAGTTGGCTCCATTACAATTTACAAACAAAATTACTCGTGACCCCCGATCCACTGCATCTCTTCGTGAAGGAGCTGCGTCACGCGCTCAATCTCTTCCTGATGCTCCCCCCAGGTTTCGAGGTAACTCTTGGTGGTTCGCAGGTCGCACAGCTCCTGATCGTGCATCTCAATACGGTCGATAATGGGTATATCAAAATACGCATCGACGGCGGCCGACTCAAGATCATCCGGCACGTATGTTCCATCATAGATGGATTCGAGATAATCTGCACTTATGTGTTCCTCGACATATTCAGCCATTGAATTATACATGGAGGGTGTGATTGACTCGTTCATGTACTTCTCAAAGACTGAGTAGGTCCAGGTGAAGAGTGGGACGGCAGCACGGCAGTAATAGGCGCACAGAAGACCGTTCGGGTTCCATGAGACGAACGCCATTTTGTTCTGAAATTGAAAATGAAACAACTTATCTACGCTCTACATGACACATTTTCAGGTCGCGTTTCAGGTAAAGGACTAATTTGTAAGTAAAATTAGAATATGTCTGACCCTTATAAGGATCTTGGGCTTCAGAGAGGGGCCACGGACGAAGAGATAAAGAAAGCCTACAGGAAACTCGCGATGAAACATCACCCAGATAAGGGTGGAGATCCAGAACACTTTAAAAAAATTCAGTCAGCCTACGATATTCTGGGAAATTCTGAAAACAGGCAAAACTTTGACAATCCGCCAGACCTCTTTTCGCAGATGTTCGGAATGCGCCCACCTCCCCAGAACCAAGGACCGGTCAGGAGATCAGACCATATGTATGAGCTAAAAATTTCATTTGAAGAATCGTTCAGAGGAACTTCAAAAAATATGAAAATAAGTCTCACGAAACCGTGCTTCAAGTGCCTCAAGACGTGTGACACGTGCAGAGGATCTGGTATGACCCAGATACAGATGGGCCCCATGGTGTTTCCTCAGGTGTGTCACGTGTGCCAAGGGAAAGGACGTCAGGTCCTCGGGTGCAATGAATGCAATTTTTCACGGGTCAAGACGGAGAATCTGAATTTAGAATTAAAAATACCACCTGGTATAGAACCTGGAGGGATCATCACAAAACCTGGACTCGGAGAACAGGCTCAGGTACCTGGAGAGGAGCCAGGTGATCTTGTATTTAAAATTAAAATTGAGGACCATCCAATTTTCATGCGACAAGGAAATGATCTTCTGTTCCAGACAAAAATTACATTCGAGCAGAGCGTCAACGGGACGATACTAGAGATTCCACACTTTGACGGATCTATACATATAGATACGGCAGACTGGGGAGTCATTGACCCACGCGAGGATTATATACTTCCTGGAAAAGGGTTCAAGAACGGAAAGATGAGAATTTCTTTCAACATTATTTATCCAAATTTAAAAACAAAATTCAAATTACAAAAGCTTTGTAGTGACGAATAGACTGGCGAGAAGAGCGTTCAGGATCGTGAGTGACATTTGGTCCTGAATAATATGCATGAATTCATCAAAATTTATGGGTGCATGATGGATACCCACCTCGTTCAGAGCGCTCGGGACCAACCCGAGGGTCGCGCTCCGGACGATGTGCTTTTTCAAGAAAACTCCGACCCGAACGGCTGGAGTCTTTGAAACATCGCGAAAGTGCTTACGGACCTTGACACACGTCTTCCGCATACTGCTATAATCATTCATATTTTTAAGATTCATCGTCATTCTTGGAATAGACCGCCAAGGTCACCTTGAGGGCCTGGGCGGCGGCAGCCTTTTCGGGCACCTTGGCCGTGTCGGTTGACTGTTCGAGGGTCGCACCCAAAATAGCCTTGTAAAGCGGCGTATCCTCAAGAGACTCCTTGAGCTCTGCGTTCGCCTCCTTGAGGTCAGCCTTGATGGAGTTCACGCGATCGATGAGTTTCTGAATGTTTGCACGAGACATTGTTACTTATTCAGGGACTGTCTTTTTTATGTAGGTCTATATTAATGAGTACGAAGAGAAAGCTCAACATGTCAGCGAATGATGTCAGCTTCCTGGCTCAGAAGGGATTTACATATAAAAATGGTAAATGGCTCTCGAGGGGTCGTGAAGGGGGTCGTGAGAGAGCCGCGGCACCCGCTGCCATAAACGCGGCCCTTACAGAGCTCCGCGCCCTTCAAAGCAAGCTCAATTCGGGTAATGGTAAAAAGACGACATTCAATGAGCTCAAGTCGCGTTCCAGAAATATAGGAGGCGGGTTATTGAGTATTGGGCGTCGTCGGCCCATAAATCTCCCCCGGGGTGTTTTTCCATTTTTGAAACTTGGAGCAAATAACAAGGTTGGCGAATGGGTCTATCACGACAAGGCGACCGCGAGCGAGGCCCAGGTCGATCCGACATCTGGAGACATTCATGATAGTTCCATGTTCGATCTCGACCCAGAGGATGAGGAGAATCTGAGCCTTATTCTGGATTTTACTGGTATGCTCGTGCCGAAGGAAAATACACAAGAGTTTAACCAGGTCAAGGATCTTTTTGCACGAACCTGGAAAGATGTCGCCCGGGCACAGGCTGCAAACGGGTCATATCTCGAGCTTCACTCCATGGGATTTAAGAATGTGGCGACCGAAGTGACATACCTTGACAGAAACGAGATCAAGGGACCTGGAAGCGTAGCTTTTCGGCAGATCATAGGCCAGGGGGTCACAAACGGAAAGAGAAACAGAATATTTCTAAAGACTCGGGTCACCCTACAGCACGTCAATGATCCGGCTAAATTCGTTTCTCAAATTGGTAGACTCAGACCCAACGATGTTGATACAGAAATCGCCGGTCTATTGAACTATGCAAAGGGGAAATGGGCCGGGGAGCCAGACGTGGTCCAGTGGACCATGGAGGGGAGCCAGCCCGTAATTAATATTTTTGAATTAAAAATAGGAGCCGGAAAAACTGAATCAAACAACAAAGGAGCCCACGAGTATAACCAGTTGATACGGGTGAAGCGAGCCTTTGACAATTACTTAGACTACATAACGAACAGTATACTCGTGCTGAGTCAGAAGCCTTCCAGGAATCAGAGCGAAGAGGCGACCCTTCAGAGCTGGCGCGGCTGGGTTCGCCCGGTCGTTCGGACATATTTCGTCGCTTTTCTGAAAGGTTCGGCTCCAGCAAACGCCCGCCGGACCATCATGTTCGGTCGGAATAATGATATCGAAAAGAAATTTACGGCGACCCCTGAGATGATCCGTCTTTCGCACTGGCGCCAGATCAGAGAGATTACGGGCGAACAGTTCTGTCAGGTGACCGGAATAAATTACCCAATGATAAGCTCTTTCATAGATCTTTTGAATCATCAGCGCGTCGAGCAGTTCAAGATGGTCCTGGATAACGTGTTTAACCCAGCGACACCTATAGGAAAGGCGTATCAGAATCTGGCCGGTCGGAGATATGCAACGATAAAGGCACTCGTGAACGCCAATCCAAACTGGATCGAGCCGGTCAATACGACGCTCAAGAGAACGAACACAATCACAAATAACAAGATTACTTCATATAAGGCATACACAAGTCCTGGAAATTACAGAAATAACGCAGCCCCGAACGCTAACGCGGCTGCATCATACCAGCCGAACCTTCAGTCGCTCGCGACAAAGCGAACACTTTTAGTTGAAAATTTGATGAGATCGCAGAGGACAGGGAACGCCAACAAGGTCAGACGGACACTCAATCTTTTGGGAGCCCGATCGAAGAATAACATGGCCGAGTCAATTCGTAGAAAAAAGTTATTTTTCAACACGTACAAATTGGCCCAGAATAAACCAGACTATCTTGATCGCGTGCTAACGGCTCTCATGTCGGGTCAGCCTATAAATTCTGTCCGGACGAATACTGGAATACCGCCGAGTGCTGCAGCTCAAGAGGCGGCGGCGGCCTATGCGGCCAGTGCCAACCAGATGCAGGCAAATCTAGGAGGATTTCCCCAAAATAATATGCAGTCTTAGTAATGGTGACAGCCAAGGAGCAGGCTTTAGCCGACAAGCTATTTCTCAACAAGGTCAAAGTGGCATACAGAGCCAGGAAAAAGAGATATGATAAAATAGCCGAAAAGATTGCTCTTCCTCCCGTCCCCACAGTGTTTATACCCGACGACTATGTAAATCCGGTCACACTCAACAAGGCCAAATACGGACCAATACTATACAAGGTTCGGGACTCTGTGACGGGTCGTGCAAACTACTATAACAAAAAGACATTCTGGAAATTAATGAATCACACGGGTCTCAAAAATAACTATCAACTTCTGATGGCTTTTCCGAAAAACAGCCTTTTCAAGAATCCAGTGACGCGCGGGCCGGTCAAGCCCCGTAATGTGACGCGGGTCAGGGTCAAGCCCGCGGCGGCCAAGATACAGTCGGCCGTGAGGCGGCACCTGAAAAAGAAGGAAAGCCGAAAGAACTCGTAACTTCTGGCTCGCCATCGTCATCTATTTCTGATATCTCAGCCATTTGAGGCTGACCCATATGATAGATGCTACACTGGGTAACAAAATTCCCTGATCTACAGAACCACCCATTTTCATTTTCAAATAGGGTCCAGGTCTGACCCTCGACAGAACCCCCCTGTCCCAGAACGTACACTACGTTCCGGCGCGGGCCATTGTCAAATTGGTCGAACAGTTCGATCGTGAACCGAAGCCCCGGAACAAGTGTGTTTGCCATTTTGGAATTCACAAAAGCTCGGAAGTCTTAGGCTCGACAATACACTTTTTATCGTATCCTATTATAATGTTCAAGTCGGTTCAAAATCTGCCTGGATATGATATTATTGTTATAGCAGGTCAGTCGAATACGCGAGGAATTGAGAGTGATATTCAAATAAACCCAACAAATGACCGACCGGATGGTTCATACCCGGATCTCATTTACAACCAAGTAAATCTAACATCTAAAATTTATACTCTCACATCAGATTTCGCACCATTTGATGTCCCCATTCCTCTTATAGGAAATAACATATATAGTTCTCCTGTCCCAGGTAACGCTATTTTTGGAATAGAATTTGCTAAATATTATGCAGCGAATAATCTTGCACCGGGGCGCAAAATTCTTATAGTTCACGGAGGCTGTCCGGGCACTGGATTTAGTTATGGTAACCAGTATGCGTTTAGTAGTACTAGAAGTTTTCCTTTTAGTGGTCTTACTTTTAGGTGGGATACGTCATACCTATACAATACATCAGTCCAATATGGGTGTAGTCTTTATTCAGAATTGAAACGACGTATGAATTCGGCATTAAGTTTAAACATAAACGCACTGTCAACACCAACATCAAATGCACTTACCAGTTTTTTCGTTAATTATAATACAAATTATGAAAATGTCCCTGTAAATAATTCAGAAAATAAAATTGTTGCTTTTTTATGGCATCAAGGTGAAGGTGACATAAACAACCCCCCCTACCCGTCAGCCGACCAATATTCAAAATACTTAGAAAAACTAGTAGATTGTCTGAGAGATGTCCAATGGCCGAAAGTTCCCTTTATTGTTGGTAACTATTCGGCTTATGATGGTATGACAAGTGCTGTTCCAAATTCTGGTTACAACACCGTCACATTAAATGCATATCAAGCTTATAATGAGACATTTGGCTCGAGCACACCGCCCAGATGGTATACGGGTCACGTCTTTACTGCAGATGCTCCGTTTGTGGGGGGTGAGGGTCAGCCATATGACTCTTTTAACAGCTTGCATTTTAGCCCGACCGGACAGCGACTTTTGGGTCAAAGATACTATAATGCATGGAATACTGCACTCAATCACGCGCCCACGACCGTTCCTTCCGTTACCAATGTAATGGCTCAGTGGGTTTCGGGAAGTCTTGGTATTAGCTGGAATAGTCTTAACAATGCTCTAGTAACGACATTTGCTTATTCACTGGATGGTATAAATTTCGAACCTTTATATACAATAACTGATAGGTGTATAAATTGTGGACCTCTTAACATGTGTGCGAATGCTTATTCAGGTTCGAATAAGTATGCTTATTTAATTGCACCGAGAACTTCGGCTATAACTGTTAGAATCACAGAACAAAACGACTACGGAAGTTCTATAGCAAATATAGTGACTCAATATGTACGTCCACCCGCACCATCGTATATTAACGATAATCTTGAATGGTCTTTAAATATGCCAACAGTGCCTGGTACTTTTAGCGCCAATGTTTCGTATGTTAATGATACCTCAACAAATACTGATTATTTGGAACCCCCAGCCTCACTGCTTACGGTGAGAAATATAGTTCTAAAAACATTTAATAATTTAGATACAGACACAATAGATATAAATGGCAAGTATTTGAATAATATATCTACTCGGATGTTCTGGTGCAAGCAGGCACATATTTCCGCGCCGGGTAATACGGCCATTTCTAATTTATCTAATTTATTATCTGGAAGTAACGCGACTTACCAAGCGAGTATTGGTAATGACGCTTTATACTATATGACCGACGGATCCCAATCTTACTTAGGAGCATCCGCCGATGCGTATATTAATATTCTAGGTAATTTCTTCAATTCTGACTGGACTCATGTAGCTATAGTTCATTGTCCGACTGATAGTGACTTAATATCAAGGTCAACTATAACACTTGACAGTTTAACGGTCAAGGTAGCTATACAAGCAGGCGCCAATAGATGTTATCTATCTTACACGTGTTCTACAACAGTTCCTGGACCTGATTATATAATAACTAATTTTAATGGAAATACAGGATTAACCTTTAGACTTTTAAATGTTTCTGGAAATACACTATTCGGTGAGTTATCTGCTCCTTTTCCCACTGGTCTAGCCGTCGGACAAAATATATCAACTAAACAAATGAATATATCCAATTCTTATTACGGTGTAGATTCAGGATATAATACAGGATTTTCGCCAATAAATACACTGGTTTTTATAAACGGTGTGTTCAATAATCAATACCCTACAACAGCACCTTTCATTAATAACGACCCTCTACAATTGATTAATGCTGATTTTCCATTCTACGGATTTATTGATAGCCCTCGTATCTATTCATCAGCCATGTCGGGTGTGTTAATAAATGAAATTTATCAGGCGGAATTATACGTTTGAAGCGACCCAGGCTTCATAATATTTTTGACCCATATATCTCTGCCCTATTTCTGTGAAATTATTACCAGAATAATCAGCGTTTGTGGAGTCGGCATAGGCCGGAGCATAACTCGTGAGAGCCGCCTTGACCCCAGGGGCGGTGCGACCCGGGGATAAGCCACCGACTATGAAAGGGACATTTGTAGCGTATGCAGGAGTTCGCATATTAGATATAAGAGAATTTAGATTATTCTTATAAGTTACTTGCGTGCTAGCAGCGTCAGTGTCGCCTTGTTGCCACAAAACTGCCACTAATTTATTGTTCGATGCGGGAGCACTATTACTTATGTAAGTGTCGTATTGTGCATCATCTGGAGGCACACTTCCTGGTTTTGGGGTCGCGATTTGGGTGATAGAAGTTGCCATACAGTTTGATATGCGTTGATTAAGTCTCGCAAGTAAGTTTGTACTTCCATCTGCTAACCAATTTTTGGTTACAGGTACACCTGAATAATCATTAAAAGTCCCAGAAGAAGTAAAGCCAGAGTTGGGATATCCGCCATGAACTATTAATATTTTACGCCCAGGAGCAAGGTTATTTGCCGCGTAATATTTTGCAAAAGTTGTGCTGAAGTTTATACCACATGTAGTTCCAGCTTGACAATCGAGGTTGACGGGTGCAGAGTTGACTGTACCCGGAGTTGGATTGTTGAGATAAGCAACAGAATCTTTTGGATTCAAGGTTGTTGTCCAAAAAAATATAGGATAGTCTGGGGGTATTATATCAATAGTCGTATTTGAAATTGAAGAATTATCCCCGATAGAATTGTATTCACCGGCCACGGCTATAATATCGAAACCAGGAACTGGAGCTGCCGCATTTATTTTATACATTATTTATTAGTGTATATTATAAATGAGCGCTGGAGCTACTCGTCTAGTTGTCAAAGGTGAAGAGGACAAATGGCTGACTGGTCAGCCTGACTTTTCATTTTTTAGGTCAGCTTTCAGACGCCCGACGCACTATAGCAACTCGGTCGAACGCCTGATTATAGGGGGTAACCCGGCACCAAGTGGGTATTCAGTTATTAAATTCGAAAAAAAGGGCGACCTCCTATCATATGTCTATTTGACAATGCAAGACAATTACGGAGCACAAATTTCAAATGTAAATTGGTCGAATGTCATTGATAGGGCTGAGTTTCTCGTAGGGGGTCAGATAATAGATACACAGGATTTTACATATATGACAGAAATTGAACCGGTCGTGGGTGCTGTAAATTATGGAACCAGATATCTAAATAACGCATCTTCAGGACCTACCAATCAAAATTCCTCATTTTTTCCATTCAAGTTTTGCTTTTGCAAAAATTACATGTCAGTCATACCACTGGTTGCTCTACAGTTTCATGAAGTAGAACTCGTCATCTATTGGTCTTCGAATTTAAATTCAAAAATAAGCATAGGCCCTACGACCCAGCCCATAGTCTCGTCATTGCCGGTCAGCACGGTGGTTGTGGGCCCAGGGCCTTCATATGCGTCTCCATTGTGGACCGTTTCATTAAGCTCATTTACGGGTATTCCACTTTATCCCGGTATGCTCATTTCGACATCTCTCACACCAGACAATACAAACTCGGGAACTATACAGTATCTTTCAATAAACACGGGAAGCCCGAACCCGACGGCACTTGTCTTCACCTTTCCCGCGCCACCGCCCAATATCGTCCAAGGCACGACCATGTATATATGGGAACCCAATGTCTCGGCTGCCGTCGTGAGTTCGTCGGGTAATACAATTCAAATAGGAAATACGATTACTGGGACGAGGTCCATAAATGTTGGGGACTTTGTGGCAGGCACCTATGTAACATATGTCAACGGGTCTGCCATTACACTTAAAGGCACACCGCCTGCTAACGGAACTGCACTCGGGTTTTTTTCAGGAACTACACCAGGGAATTATAGTTATTCTGACATGGTCATAATACCCTGGGCGAATTACATATATCTAGAAGATGAAGAACGTAGGAGAATCGCGAGTTCTCAGCATGATATTTTAATCACACAAGTCAGTCGGGTTACTATGGCAACAGACCGGAATATACAAGAATTTTCTTTGGCTCATCCTATGAAATTTATAGCATGGCCCGCTGTAAATTATCAGACTATATATGCAAACGGATCGAACTCTTTAGTGGCTTCAAAATACACTATACAGGAACAGATAAATGGCTTCAATTGTGGAGATCCTAAACATTTGCCGTATTACACGGACGTCTCAAAATATTACAACTGTCCGATGGGATATGTCGCCGACAGTAAAGTTTCAAATGTAGGCATAATTTCGTATGCTCTCGACACGTCCAGTCATGGTCCTACAGGAACTCTCAATTTTTCACAGCTCGATACATACAGACTCATAACAAGCTCAGGTCTATCTTTATCAAGTCTAGGCCGGGGTTCGAATTCTTATTTTTATGCCGTAAATTACAATATACTTCGAATCAGTAATGGGATGGGAGGAATATTATATAATTAGTAGTATGGAGTTCTTAAAAAAGAAAACGCGCTCCCATAAATATTTGAATAAACTGACAAAGGATGAAATACATAAAATTCTCGAAAAATATGTCATTCAAATAAATTCAATCAAATTTTTGTCGACACCCTTGGCCCCCCCAGAGGTCTATGACGAATATACGGAACACCTTGATCGTATAGTCGAATGCGCCAGGATGGACCTTCAGAAAGAATTTAAAAGTAAAATTAAAATTCCTCCGGGTTCTTCGAATGAACTCGCGGTTCAGATTTATTTAAATGACTGTATTCCTCGGTGAGGGAATCGACGAGCTCCCATGCAGCCTTGCATTGTGGTGTGTCCTCGTAATTATAGCATAAATTCTTTGCGTGATCTATAGCCCGTCTGATGTCACTGGCGCGAACACGTGGCGGTCGCGGCACCGGTCGAGCGCAGCAACAAATTCTGAGTGATGTATACGCCATATTCACATAGAGATTTTACGCTTTATTTCATAAATGGCGGCCCGAATTGTTCTCAAGGCGAGTGATGTCGCGGCCATCATCGGCCACAATAAATACAAACCCCGCAAAGAAGTCCTTGACGACTTGTGGAAGAAATACAGCCCAGAGACGTTTACGGGCAAGACCAAAAAAGATAGGGCCTATGAGGCAATACGAGCCTCTGATACTGCGCTCGAAGTCATAGAAAAGGCCACGGCCATTAAGGCTCGGGACTCTGACCAGGTACAGGCCGTCTTCACTGAAGCCCGGGATATTTTGAATTCTGATCCAAAATTGAATGACGAACAGAAGATAGAGGCCATAGAGCACCTAAGATCCCGTGTCTATACGACTCATGGCACACGTTCTGAAGATAGAACATCCGTCAAGGTCGAAACAGATGAGGGTGTTCGACTGGTCCGTGATAATTCATTCTATACCTATGACGTATGCATCATCGAAGGCACAAAGTTTGTCGTCGTTGGAAAAATTGATCGAATCGAAGAGAAGCCGGACGGTTCAAGAGTACTGGTCGAAATAAAGAACCGAACGAATCGTCTCTTCAAACAGGTCGTAGACTATGAAATGATACAGATCCAGGTATATCTGCAGATGCTGGGTCTTATTCGTGCCCGACTCGTGGAGCAGTATAACAACCATGTGCTGAGTCATGAAATTGTTCGCAACGAAGAATTATGGGACAATATTATTCGCCCGGGTCTAGAGGAGTTTTGTAGGGAATTACATATGAATATTAACAGAACCGTTGAATAAATCCTCGAATGTTATCATAAATACCTCATCCGACTCAGAACTCGTAAGCTCCCAGCCATCGCGTGTAAAATCAGTCACCTCGCACTCTACAAATCGCGTCTTCTTCTTCGTCTTGAATGAGTAGGTCACTTGCCGGCCGATCAGGGACTCGAACCAGGACTCGTATGTATCAATCTCATTCGCGAACTCGTCGCGCTCCTTCGCCAAATCTAGAACTGCTTCAATGGCCTCCATATATTATTAATATGACGCCAATTTTTAAGTAAAGATTGTATTGCTTGTAATGTAAATGTTTAATATTATAGTTAACGAACGAGGCGAGTTAGTAGACACGAGCAGATGTGAAGTATTAGAACAAAAATTGGCGTATTTATGGATCGAAGAAGACGATTGCGTCTTAGAACTTGGCGGTCGTTATGGTTCCGTCTCAGTAATAATAAATCATAAATTAAAAAATAAACAGGAACACGTCGTGATAGAACCGGATAATCGAGTATGGGATGTTCTCGAGTTCAACAAACGTATTAACAATTGTAAATTTAAAATTATAAAGGGATTTTTAAGTAAGAAAAAGATGTCTCTGATAAATCTACATGAGTGTGAGGGATACGGAACCAGAAGTGTCCACTCTGAAACCTCGGATATACCTACATATACATTAGGTGACATTGATATGAAGTTCAATGTCCTTGTGGCGGATTGCGAGGGATTTCTTGAGACATTCTTCGATGAAAATCCTGAATTTATTTCAGACTTGAGACTTGTCATTTTCGAGGCCGATCAGGAACATGTATGCAATTATGCAAAGGTAAGGGACAAGCTACGCGAGGACAATTTTGAGGAAATTCTAGGAGGTCACCAAAATGTTTGGATTAAAAAAGTAGATACACAGTTACTATCTCAAACAGATCCTTAAGGGCCCTGTGTCTTGTTGAGCTCGATGGGGCTCCTGTCTTCAGGTGGGGATAGCGCGTCGCAAGCTCCTTCGGTGGCTCGTCGAGCCACTCACACTTGTCCTTGTGGCGGTCCGAAAAATAATCCTCGGTCTCGAGCAGAATATACTCAATGTCCCCAGAGTCGACGTCACGGCTCTTCAAAAAGTTGTAGGTCCGCTCAATATCCCGGATGTCATTCATGATATCACCCATGATCTGGCGTCTGAATTTTGGGCCAAAATACTCAATCATTTCTTGGGCCTCCTCGAAGCACTCGTCTATCGCCTGCCCGAGGACCTCTCCACATTTTGTGTCATATGAATCCTCGTCCCACTGGTCCCGAACCTTGTGGAACCCCTTGAAGTATATGGGCCGCCGGCACATGGGGCAGCTTGAGTTGGCCCCGGACGCACTCGACCCTTTAAGATACCAGGTCTTTATGCAGCCAGTGCAGAAGGTGTGACCGCACGTGAGGCGGCACATCGACGAGCAGTCGGCATAGCAGACGGAGCACTCCATGTTATTTGTTTATAAATTTTAACCAAACCTAGCAATATGCGCTAGACATCACATTTTTTTTGTCGTCTTGTATAGTATATGTTAACACTCCAACTGCCTAACATATACTATACTCTTCATTCACATGTAAATAACGCATTTACTTTAAAAAATAAACAGAAAGACTCTACTTCTATAGTAGCGTTTAAATCAAAAGATGACGCCCACAAAATAGGTAAAATGATAGAGACCTATTTTATTCGCGAAAAGCAATGGCCTGTAATGACAGATGTTGAATCACTTATTTTACCAGTTGCGCCCGCGTCAATGGTTGATCTTTTACATATTCACATTCATGAATGGGAGTTTGAAGATTTACAGCTGAGCTGCACGAGCAACTTTCTTGATCTTATTTCTATAAATTCAATTTCTGATAAACAGAACGGAATAACTTTCACTGGTGATGTATATAGTTTTGACGCACCCGTAGAATTTTATAAAGATAGACTCGATGAAATTTATCAACGCGGGATATAAGCAGTCCCCTTGAGAACATTTTTCGCATACACAGCGCATAGACACAGATGAATGTGGGGCCACTCGAGTCCCTCCTTCTTGTCAAATACTATTCCTATAGGATTCTTATTAACCTCTGCAATAAGATCAAATTTACTTTCAGGTGTCATATTTTCAGCGATAGTAATCATATGCATGAGCCATTCGACGTGCTTCCGATCAGACGCCTTGAATGAAGTAATGAATGCAGACATTTATAGTATAAAAAGTTTTATCTTTAAGTTTAGCCTCTCGCGCATATAGGACACGTATACCCAGATGTTTTACGAGTCAAAAAAACAAGGACTATCAGCAAAAAAAGACTGAGAGCGATGTATTTCATTTACTATTCGTCTAGATTTTCTTCGTCAGACTCCTCCTCTTCAGTCTCTTCATCCGATTCTTCATCCTCTTCCTCTTCTTCAGTATCATCCTCAAAGTCATCATCTGTTTCTTCCTCTGAAGGAACATAATCATCATCTGTATCTGTTTTTATAAAACCATCATCATAGATTTTGAACCCTACGTTTTCTTCATTTGATGTTTTTAGATATTCCGCGATCGATTCATCGTCAATTTCATATGTCTCATCTTCGTAGCGCCAAATTTTATCATCAGATTCTGTCAAGTATCTGATGGTGAAAATGACCCCATCTTTTTCGACTATTTTTGCAAGAAGGGGAACTGGCTTCCGGGAACCAACATCAGTCCATACGCGAACTAAGGACATCCTTTGTTGTTTTCTGTGTTAATTGTTTTTATGTTAAATTTACGCACGAGGTCCACGCTTCATGCCCTTGTTCTTACGTTCGGCCCGTATTGGCTTTCCACCGAAGAGAGCCGCCAGACCGAAGTTGCCTCCTGGGCTGACGAGGTGCTTCCGGGGACGGCCCGCCAGGCGCTTCGGCTTGTGGCCCTCGTACATCTCGCCAATGTAGGCCCGACGCTTGACGTGATGGACCCGGACACCAACCTCACGTGGGGCATACTTTCCACGGGCGGCTCCTGCGTTCTTGCGCTCTCTGCGATCAAACTTTGGGCGGATAGCTATAGGAATTATGTTTTTTACAAATTTAGTAGATACGGTCGAACCAGCCGGGTTCTTGTAAAATTTAGCCTTTGGCTTGTAGGCCGGACCCTTGTCGGTTTTGACAAAATAAGCACCAGTTTTTGTCTTATAAATGACGCGCCTCTTGAAATTCATAAAATCAGTCGCTACGGGGGAAGATCCCATTCTTCTGCGGTGCTTGGTAGGTCCACTCATTTGTATTAAAATGGATATTTTATTTAAAAAGACGGGCCAAGTTACCGGCATGGACCCCGGCGCGTGGTCCGCGCTTCATGCCCTTGTTCTTGCGGACCCGGCGAAGGTGAGGATTTGGCAGGTTCCACATTGGCGACTTCTTCATCATCGGGGTGGCAAAAAGACGGGCCAAGTTACCGGCATGGACACCGGCGCGTGGGCCGCGCTTGACGCCGGTGTCAATGCGGCGCAGGCGGGTCGCCTTGGGGCGAATGGCCATGGGTGGGCGCGCCTTGGTGTTAGCCAGCTTGCGCTCAGTGCCTGCTGGGCTCTTGACGAAGGCAGCCTTGGGGTTGTAGGTCGTGCCCTTCTCGCACTTGACGACAAACTTGCCCTCAGCAGTCTCATAGATAACGCGGCGCTTAGAGTTTAGAAAACGGGTCGGCTTCTTGGCAACAGGGGGGCGACCGCGAGGAGCCATTTGGTACTAATGACTTAGAAAAAAAATTAACACTTCCATTTGGCTCCACAATTTACACAAGTGACATAAGTTGTCATGGGCTCGTCGGCCGAACGCGTCTGCATCTGGTAGTAGCGGGTCTTGGTCGACTTGCATTTGGCGCATTTGAAGAGGCCCTCGTAGTCAATCTCCGAGGCAGCCTTGAGGGCCTCTCGTTCCATATCCTTTTCCCTGAGGATCAAACGCGTGCGAGCAAAAGGGCCTTCGGGCCAGAGAACATCGGATGTATACGAGGCCAAACATCTTACATTTAGCTCCTTGGTCTGGAGCCTACGAGCGAGTTGGGGAACTACAAAAAGACCCACCTTGACATCATTCCCATATATATTCAGATGAACCGCGACTCGCTCACCTCTCTGAAGCTCCTGTATAATCCAGTGAAGCTTTTGCTTATAAAAATCACGAAACAATCTGTTTTCCCAAGAAGCCTCCTTCTGGTTTTCGCGAGTTCGACGGATCGCCCAGTTAAGTATGTTTATCTCGGCATTTTTCGCCAGAGGACCTTCACCAAGTGAACGACCTAATGTCTTGCGGGCATAGTCTCGTAGGGGATGCTGCATTTTGTTTTTAAATTTAAAATTATTTGAGTTTTCAAAGCGTGACAACACACCTTTTTGAGTTAAAAGGGATCCGCCTTGTAATGTCAAGAATATGTATCCGATTGTGTCCTGTTCGGCTCATGGCCGTGCACCGACATTCAATAATTGTCGGCGGTGTGCCGAACGCAATTTTATTCGAATATTGATGATTGATGCTGGGCGTCAGGGGGTTCACCCGTCCTGTATAGCGAGATGGATTCACAGAAAGCACGGAGACCTCATAGTGTCGAGGACGCTTCATAATGGAAATATGGGAATATCCCTTCCGTGTGTCATGTGCCGCAAGGTGCTCGACCGTCTCTCTATACAATGGAGGGCCCATATAGGAAATCACTGGGTAAGAAGCACGGATCCGGATGTTCCGAATTCTAGGCCGACGCACCGCCAGACTTCTTTCTGGAAAACAAAGTAAATATTTTCTCTTGATATATAAGAATGGCTGGAGGTGTTATGCAGTTGGTCGCTTATGGCGCTCAGGATGTTTACCTGACTGGAAATCCTCAGGTTTCATTTTTTCAGGCCGTTTATAAACGTCATACAAATTTTGCGATGGAGACCATACGCCAGACCCTCGATGGCGTCCCGGCCAACGGTCAGGTCGTATCAGTCACTCTCGGACGCATGGGGGATCTCGTCGGTGACATGTTTATTAAACTAACCGCTGTTTCTGGTGGTATAAACACCTCATCATCATCATCGCCTTACAGTTCATGGATGGCCGAGCGAGCGATCGAGTCAGTCGAGCTCACTATAGGTGGTCAGCAAATTGACAAACACTATCAGTCATGGTGGCGTCTCTATTCTGAAGTGTTCCTAGCAGAGTCCCAAAAAATAAAATATGGCAAGATGGCTTCTACCATAAATTCTGGAACAGTTTACCTTCCGCTCCTGTTCTTTTTCAACCGAAATCCAGGTATGTATCTTCCTTTGATTGCTCTCCAGTATCACGATACCCGACTCTTTTTCAAGCTTACTAATGAATATGCCACATATTTCTTGACTGGAGCAAATACAGATAATTTTCAAGTCTGGGCCAATTACATCTATCTCGAACCAGAGGAACGTCGGATTCTGTCTCAGAAAACACATGAATATCTGATAGAGCAGGTGGGTTATTTCACAGCGCCTTTACCTACGAGCTCTGGTACTCTTCCGATTACTCTGAGTCATCCAGTAAAGGAGATTATTTGGTGTGTATCTCAGACAGATAAACTTGTAGATAATATGTGGAATTTTACATATACTTCTTATGGAACAAAAACACAAATTCAGATTCATGCCAATGGTCATGTTCGTCCATTACATGCGCTCGGTTCACCGGTTCATCAAAGCGGGAGCGCGGTAATGGTCGAAGAAAGCATAACTTATGTTTCAGATTCAATCGCACCCCTGAGCCTTTTCAATATACAATTGAACGGCCAGGCCCGTTTCGCTCAACAAGATGGTAAATATTTCAACCAGTATCAGCCATATCAGTATCACTCGGGAACGCCATACCCTGGAATCTACGTATATTCCTTCGCTCTCACACCCGAAAAGCACCAGCCGAGCGGGTCCTGCAATTTCTCCAGAATCGATAATGCCAGCATTACTTATACCATAAAGTCAGACGCATATAGCGCAGGCCTAAATACGCTCAATCTTTTTGCAGTCAACTATAATGTTCTAAGAATATCAGGAGGTATGGGCGGGCTCGCCTTTAGCAATTAGTTCTTTTAATTCCTAAAACACTCTCGAGCTTCGATGTCGCCCGGACGAGAGGTTTCGTTCTCTTCAGGCGAAGTGAATCATTTTCAGATTCTGAACTTTCTATAGCCTTCAATTTTGTTTTATTATTGAAATTACATGTGGGAGCACAGGCAGATGTGAACTCGCTTGATGTCTCGACTGGCGTATAAATTTTTTCAAAAGGATAATGAATTCTCGGGGGTTCTCTGTGACCCCCGTAACTTCTGAATTGTTCTATAGTCATGCTCCCACCGAAGATCGCAAGGCACTGTCTCTTCGGCGCGGGCCATAAAGGCGTATATTTTCCTATCGACTGCATTCTCATGAGTGCTAGTATTGAGCATATCTCCCCTTTTCTGGAAGACTCCATGTCGATCGCGTACGCCTTCGCGCATGCCCACGAACAAAAATTGCCAATCGTGGAGAAAATCTTTCGACGATCATCATATTTAATAGGCAAATGAAAACACGGCTTTTCGGGAAGACCATGCACGCACCACCAACATACAAGACTCATTACTTAACTTAAAAAACTAACAATCTTTAATAATAATTCATGTTGCTCTCTATCGATTGTGGTATTAAAAATTTAGCAATGTGTTTGATAGATCCCTCGACTCGTAAAATTCACAAATGGGACGTGAGTGGTGTCCCGCCCCTCAGCTCTCATGGAATATTTCCGTGTATGGTTCGTCATCTCAATGAGAGGACCTGGATACTGGAGGCCCAGACGGTCGTTATAGAGAAGCAGCCAGACCGAAACCGGGGGATGAAGGGCATCGAAAATCTTCTACACGCCTATTTCCTCGTCAAGGAGAAAGAGGTTATCATATGGGACGCGCGTCACAAAATTCCAGACGTCTCTGGCCCTGGAAAAGCGCGTTATGCCGAACGAAAAAAGACTTCTATAGAACGGGCCAGAAAGTTCATAGAAGCTATCGGACCGAACCGAGATTGGGTGGCGTTTTTCGACGCCCACAAAAAGAAAGATGACCTGGCAGATACCGTCATGCAGGCTCTGTCGTTCATCGACAAGCGCCCAGAGGAAAAGAAGGATACCAAAAAGTCTAACCCACGGAAGCCTACCGAGAATCAGACACGGACAAAATATTCAAAGGCAAATCTTGCTTGGATAGTCAAAACGGGAGCCAAGCAGGATGCGCGTTTTAAAAAGGATATGGCCCGATATTACTCATCGATCGACGAGTTAATTTCCGAGTTTAATTTAAGTTGATGGAGTCTACCATAATTTTAATAGTTCCGACATTTGTTTTTTTCGCATGTCTCTTTGTGTATTGCTCGTCAACTCCTACACAACCACCGCCTTGTGATTCCCTATACGAACTTTTGTATCAATATGAAGACCCTCGAAAGCCTGAAAATCATCAAGAGACCCCTTACAGCTCTGTCCGTTTTTAATCATCAGCCAGCCAAGCTTCGTCCGGGCCGCGGAAAAATATCGGTCCTTTGGAATATCACTCAGTGACACAGGGACCCCGACAGTCACCTGGAAAGAGAGAGTCTCCGGGACCTCGTCCACGAAATACCCCGAGGTGACATCATGAGGACTCTCAAGGAGATCAAAAAAGTTAGTCGGGTTGAATAGGACATTTGGGCCAATCCAAAGAGAGATGTCATAGGGCGGCGCGTTCGCGAGAGCCTCGGACACCTGCTGAAGAGTTGGAAACTGAAGGATCGAAAGCTCATGACCCTTTGAGGCTGCATTCATCACCAGGTCAGTCCAGGCCAACAGAAACTCGCGATGATACGTTTTGCCCGGCATGCAGAAGATCACGCGAACCATTTGATAAAATACTGTGCTCGTCTTTAATAAATAAAATATGTGGAGATTGTAAATGGGTGGAAATTCTTCGAAAAGTGCAGTTCAACAAACAAGTGAGCTTTTCAACAAAACAACTAATAGTTTCATGAGTTCTTTGAACCAGACAGTGAATGCGACCGGTGGGACCATTCAGAAAGCCAACTTCAGCAAAGCAAAATTCAAAAATTGCCGAGTAAAAGTCACGCAGGGTTCTGAAGTTTCAGTGACGGCCACGGGATCTCTGTCTGCGGTCAACGTCCAAGATTTAACAACTAAATTAAAGTCAGATGCGACGAGTGCTATTGACAATGCTGCATCTCAGAAAAATGGCTTCTTAGCTCCGGGCATAGAAAACAACGTGTCCGCGCAGTCTGACCTGAAGACCAAAGTTTCAAATATTATTGAAAACACGATGAAATCTGACACGGTCCAGACTATCATAGCAAATGCCAAGTCGAACCAGGACATAGATTCATCGGGTCTCAAAGGAACATGTGATCCGGCGTATCGTCTTCCGGGTGAATGGGATTTTGAATTCGATCAGAAAATTCTTCAGAGCGTGACGGCCAAGGGAATCGCCGATGCGCTCACGAAGGCGCTGGCCGACGACGCGACCGTTTCATCTGCAGTTACAAATGTAGATTCGAGTGCGAGTCAGGAAAATCAGGGATTTAATGATCTTGTTGACTCGGTATTTAATGGTATCAAAAACGCGTTCACAGGCCCGCTAGCTAATATATATATTGCATGCGTCGTTCTGTGTTGTATCTGCTGCATCGGTCTTTTGTTCTTTGCACTGAGTCCCGCCGGACAGTCTGCTGCAAACGCCGCGACGAAATCTGGCGTCAGGGCAACAAATCAGCTCATAAATTCTGGAGCTTTCAAAGCAGCCGCAGTAATATAAATAAGCAGAAGCACAAAATAAAGAAAATTCCTCCAAAAATAAGGACCCGCTTTGATAGTTCGCTGATGTCTGGACCGGGCGGGTTTGGACCGGGCGGGTTTGGACCGGGCGGGTTTGGACCGGGCGGGTTTGGACCGGGCGGGTTTGGACCGGGCGGGTTTGGACCTGGAGGCGCTGGACCGGGTGGAGGTGTTATATCACCGCCCGTTATATTGAGAACATTGTTGCAGCTTGCGCTCACTTCGCTACTTTTAAATTTAGCATTTCTAAAATCTTGAACGCATTGCTGAATATTCGGGCATTGCTTTCCAGGTGTAAAGTCTGGCAAAAGAGCATAATCGTTGAGGGCCTGTGTGACGCATGATTCTGAGGCGCAGAATTTATCAGAAAAAGCAACCTGTGCTCCGGGTGGAAGATCACCTAGAGTAGCCGCAAGCTCACGGCACCCCGGAAGTTGTTTGTTGGCGTCCTGTAAGCAGGCCGTTCCCAGCCGGACCACATTTGCACACGAGCAGATGCCATCCGGCTGACTCGCACCTTCGGGCGTCTGACAATACGCGTTCACTTTTGCCATGGCCGACTGTTTATTTTGAGAAGTTCCCATTTTTATAACAGAATTGAAAGCTGTTCGGCAGGCGCTCTTCTCGAACCATTTACTGTCATCCTGACACAACTTTAACATTTCATTATCGAACGAATATCCTTTCGACATGGCATCCGCCGATTGAAACCAGTTACGACAATTTTGACTATTAATATTTTCACTTGTTTTACAGTGGTGATATCTCATTAAAATTTTGGTCTCTTTATCGAAATATTTATTAGCCTTATTTTCATCAAACTTTATGCTCTCCGGAATACTGTCATCGTATCGGCATCTGACTTCGAGATTATTACGGGCGTTTCCTCCGGATGGGTGCTCGTCCCATGATCCTGAATGGTCGGGCGCTCCGCCGCCGCCGGGCGTTTTTCCCCAGTTTGCCAGAACTGGCTTTCCAAGTTCAGGAGGACAACGCGATGGCCGCGGAAGATCTTCCAGACACCATCTAGAGTTTTTTACAGAATCAATCTGAAAAAGGCCATTTCCAGGCCATCGGTCATTCGTGCAACTATGCATGCCATTCACATGGAAAGAATCTGGATTGACCTGGGGTGGCTTTGTCAGGTAGAGGGCATTTCTCGAGGGACGTGGACCGTCGCGCATGAACACGAGTCGCGAATTACTCGGATCGGGTATCTGCTGAGAGCCAGAACCACCAATGTAGCACTCGTCTTTTGAATTTTTCATACGAACATACCCGGTACAATCGTCTTTTGAGTCGCAGGCCACTCGACAGACCTCATCAATGTCCGCATTATTTGTGCCACCCCAAGGATCCCTGCTAAATTCGTGAGTCCCTATCCAAGTCCCGTTACTATAGTCCTTTCCCTCGACACTCGTCCACTTGGACATTTATATTTCAAGACATTTTATTTGGACTTGCAGCAGAACTTTTGTTTCCCGCCGTTTATTATATCCCCGGCAAATGGGTAGTCCGGGTATGCAGTTATACATGGAAGTTTGGCATCAATCGCTTTAGAGTTGCAATTTGCAGGGACTTGCTCTGATGCATAACTCGTATGGCGGCTCAGAATGTATATAACCAGAATAGCGACAAGGGAAAGACTCAAAAAAATCTCCTCGGGTTTCATTTATAATTTATATATACGAAAAAAATATGAAGATGATCGTCACTCGGCCATATTATGACTGGGATGGCCGAAAATATATGGAATTCGACAATATAAAAGTAAAAATACCGTATAGATACGGCCGGGTCATGGCAAAGGTCGAGGGTCTGACGACGGTCCAAGAATTCAAAAAAGGCCAGCAGGTCGAAATAGAATTAACTAAAAAATATTGGGACGGCTTAGAATATTGGGTCTTATATTCTATAAAGGAATGCTTAGCCGAAACGGATACCTGACTCTTTCTGTTCCTGAAATAAAGCGTGAGTTGACAGTACGAGCTATAGAAAATGCGATCGGGTTTCAGCCAGCATCCTTCAAAGTTTTTCGAGTCACGACCGATGGGGGCTTATTGGTTCCCAGGTATTATGGTCTCGAAAAGTTTGGACCGGTCACCAAAGATTCCAGAGTCGCTTGCGTTTCTTGTCCTCGGATCAATTTTATTGGAAAATTGCGAAAAGCCACAAGACAGGATGAGGCTATTGAAAATGGAGTCAGAGCCTTCGAAAAGGGTGGAGGCGTGCTCTCGCTTCCTTGTGGATTTGGAAAAACTACATGTGCACTTGCCCTTTCGGCCCACCTCAAGGTTCGAACGATGATAGTGGTCCACAAAGAGTTTTTGGCGAACCAGTGGATAGAAAAGATAAAAGAGTTTTGTCCCGAAGCAACGATTGGGAGAGTTCAGGGGGGCATTTTCGATATTGAAAAGGATTTTGTCATAGCGCTCATACAGACCATGTGTCAACGAGAGTTTGAAAAAAAGGCTTTTGATTCAGTCGGGTTCTTGATCGTCGACGAGGCACATCACATAGGCGCCCCCGCCTTTTCTCAGTTTATGTTCAAAATATGCCCTCGCTGGACCCTTGGGCTTACGGCGACGCCAGAAAGAAAAGATGGCCTGACGAGACTTTTGTATTGGTTCCTCGGTCCAGAATTCTTCAGAGTCGAAAGAGTCAACCAGGCCTCGACGCGCGTCAAGACAATAAAATACACCGACGACACGTTCAAAGATGGTCCACCTCTGACTCGGTTTGGGAAGATCAACATGGCCGGCATGACCACCATACTCACAGAGCTCGATAGCCGAAACGACCTCATCGTCTCTGAGGTCCTCGGGGCGGTCAGTGAGGGTCGCAGAGTTCTGGTTCTCAGCGACCGGCGTGAGCATTGTTTTAATTTACAAACAAAATTTGGCTCTAAGTCTGGATTATACATCGGAGGTATGAAAGAGTCTGAACTGGCAGAGTCAGCACAGAGGCCCATCGTTTTGGCAACCTTTCAGCTCGCCCACGAGGGTCTTGATATTCCGATACTTGATACGGTCGTTCTCGCAACACCAAAGTCTGATATAAAACAATCTATAGGTCGAATCATGAGGGAAACTCCCGGAAAAAAGAATAATCCCCTCATCATTGACATCGCCGATCAATGGTCCGTGTTTTTTAGTATGTATTCAAAACGCCTGTCTATTTATCGTGATGGAGGCTTTGAATGCGACGCGCCACCAGACAAAAAAGGTGTCTGTTTAATTTCTCTGTAAATACTAAATGAATTTCGAGCCCGGACCTATTACTTCTCAGGCGATTTCTCAACAACTCCAGATAAGAAGTAATGTAGATCATGAGATCCTGAATCTCGCATCTATCCGCCCCTGTATATCACGACCGTAGAACATCCATTAGACCAACGAGGAGTATACTCCCGACAAAAAGCATGACTAGAATATTACACTCCGTAGTGTCCGGTTCCTTTATAGGCGGCCTGGGGGGGCGAATGGCCTCGACCTCAAATGGTGCATAGGTCAGTGCCATCTATTACTAATTTAAGTGTAGAAAATTTACAGAGATACCTCCTTCTTCTTTGAGCGACCCTTTTTCGCTCCAGAAACCTTCACCTCCTTTGTGTCCGGATCGCCCTCATCGATAGATACGATATCTGACATGTCGTCCGCTTCTTGGACACGCTCAGGCCGTGACGACATTGGTGCAGGCGGGCCCATCATATTCATAAGGGAACTAAAATCCATTCCAGGACCCTTCATATCCTTCGGTCCCCCTGCTGGCGCCGAGCGCTGGACCGCATCGACCATGTTGCGCATCAAGTCTGGATTCTGTTTCATAACCTGGCTGACGTTTGGAACGGCCGCTTTGAACATGGAGTTTGTCAGATGGAACATCATCGCTGATCCCCCGACCATCATCAGAAGTTTCACCTCTGGTGCGACCTGGACCTTGGTCTTGTATTTATTATAGAGATCCTCAAAAACACCATCATAATCCTCTACATTTTCCATCATATTTTGGGACCATCCATTGAGCTCGACGTCAAAAGGGTCGAACTTGTCGTTCAGAAACTCTAGACCAGTCACACAGGCGATTAGCATTCGACGCTGGAATTTGATTGATCGATCGACCTCTAGCCCGTATGTCATTCGCTTGTATTCTGTCCGGATCTCGTCAACTTCTGAATATATCGTCAGACGGTGGCTCGACGTAATTCCCTTCTTGTTGAGTCTAGAAATCTTGTTGAGAAGGTCAGCCTTTTCGTCCTCGATCGTCTTGTATCCTTCAGAAGGCTCCTGAGTTACGCCGCCCTGGGAGTATTGCTGAGGGCCTTCCTCCTCGTCATACTCTTCGCCTCCATCATACTCCTCAGGAATTGGCGGAGGTGGCGCCGTTCTCTTTCCTGGATTCATAAACATATCGAGGTCCTCTTCAGGAACCGACTGACGCTGAGGAGGGGGAGGCTTACGGAACGGGTTCGAGCGGGCAGCCTTGGGCTTCAGAGCGACCGTTTTCTTTTCGGGCAAATCAAATGAAATTTCATCTAAAATTGCATTCTCATCGTCGTTCATCCTCAGGGTTGGGCCATCGGCGGTATCAAAGGACAAGTCCATCTGATAGGTTTAAAGAAAAGCGGATGTAAGCTTTAACGCATTTATAAAAATAATATTTACAAATTGTAAATGGCTTTCAAAATTGGTAAAGTCATGATTCAGACCATTATCATCGCTCTCCTGGTGGCGATCCTCGTGATCCTTCTCACGGGCCGCCGCAGCGCCTATGAGCCCTCACCCATTGTCTCGGCTCCCGGGCCGCACGCCTCGGCCCAGCCCAAGAGCATCTTTGATCTGCCAAACTCTCTGTCTTGCGTGGCCGGACCCGAGGAGAAGGCGGGATATTACTCTCAGGGCCTGACCCCTGGCGGCATCTGTGGGTCTGGTGAGTATGTCCGAGATGCCCTCCATGACTACACGATCGAGGATGGCATCGGGGGTTCTCTACTCGCCAAGTAAATCTCGCACATTCTTAATTGCATTTTCAAACTCCTTCTTCACATATGGAGTGCCTTGATATCCAGCAAGCGTCGCCAAAAGTCCCTGAGAAATATCACTGGCATTTGTTAACTCCATCTGGTTCAGAGACCATAAAAAAGATTTATTATCTGTATCAATCATGGACCATGCCTCTTTGGCCTTCTCCCATGTCTCGGAAATTTCCATTTTTGGATCAAAATTTGTTTGAATCCAGTCAGTCATATATTTGTATTCGTATCTTGGGATTCCGGATTTTTCAAATATATGAACGATTTCTTCGCCCTCCATTATACATAGCTCACGGTCTATGAGTTCCAGGTGCCTCATATATTTTAATTTTATAATTTAATTCGTTGACCGGCGAGGCAATGATTTCCATATCACAAGTGTTCCGAGTATGGCAAGGACTATGAACCACCAGTGGAATCGTTTTTGTTTTGTGGGCCGAGCTGGCTTTTCGACCAGAGGCTTTTCATCGACCAACATGACTTCCTGTAAGGGTTCAGCAGTATAGAGCCGAAGTATAAGAGCATTTGTATTCCATCCCTGAAAATTCAATAAATTTCCTTTACTATCGATCCAGCGTATAGTTAAACGATCGAGACTGTTGATGGGTTCTGGATATTCAACAGAAATTTTATAGTCTTGATTTTCGTGAAAGTTCTTTATAGTCGCAGAAGGTATATCCATTATTACAGGCGCAAAGGCCGTGTTGACCGTGCTTGTCTTTATTGTCCCGGTATTACTGCTCATAGATCCTGTATCAACGTGAGAAGGTGTCTTGAACTCTGCTATATCCAGAAAAATATAGTCATTTACAGACATGTCTATGAGGGTGCTACTTTTGAGTATCCACTTGCCGGTATAGTTTGGATCGAGAGAGGTTGCTTGAGATGTAGGGAGTGTGACGTTGAGGGCCAACCCGAGCATCGTCGCCATCTCCTGCGTCTGGACTGTTATATTGAATTCAGACGGACCTGAAAATATAAAATGACCTTCAACCGGAAGGTAATCAAGAGTTACGAGCGCATTGGATGTGACAGATGAGGCTAAGTTATACGTCGTATAAAATCCAGGGTTCAGTGATATATCACTGGTTACACTAGTATTTGAAAAATGAATAACATTTGTTCCGTTTGTCAGATTATACATAGTGTTTGGGACCCTGGCGCTGACGAGCTCTACTCGCTTAATGTTCCTGATGATGGTCGTCAGGTAAATAACGTAATTATTTCCATCTGGATACAAAGTCGTGTCGCGATTGTTCGAATCTACAAACAATAGATTCATCCTAATGTTTATTTCGATAAAAAATATTGTTGAATGAATGTAATGACTACAGCCGTGACAAACTTTGGGAACGATCTCGTGACCGGTGATCTTGCCGTTAATGGGGCTATTTCAGCGGGAGGATCAGTGACGGGAACGACGGGACTAACTGCCACTACCGGGAATATAACAGCACAAGCAGGAGGCGTATCGGCCAGCGGAACAGTTACGGGGAGTTCAGGGCTAGTAAGCCTCGGTACATCATCTACTGCAGCATATGTTACGTTGAATACTTCTGGGTTTCAAAGATATACGATCTCTAGCACAAATGGTACCAACGTAACAGGGGCAAACAATCTTGAATTTTATAATCAGACAAACACAACAACTGTTATGAAAATAACTGACACGGGTTCTATGACGATACCGAGTAGTTTTACTTCGACCTCCGGTGGTATATTTGCAACGACGGGAGATATAAAAGCACAATTAGGGAGTATATCGGCAGCTGGGACTGGTGCGAATGGTAAAATATCGGCATCTGGAACAGTTACGGGTGGAACAGGTCTTATCGCCACTACCGGGAATATAACAGCACAAGCAGGAGGCGTATCGGCCAGCGGAACAGTTACGGGTGGAACAGGTCTTATCGCCACTACCGGGAATATAACAGCACAAGCAGGAGGCGTATCGGCCAGCGGAACAGTTACGGGTGGAACAGGTCTTATCGCCACTACCGGTGGGGTGACTGCATCGGCCGGAAATATAGTCGCAACGGCTGGAAATATAGTCGCATCGGCTGGAACAGTGACTGGCGTCGGTCTTACTTCAACTTCTGGCGGCGTGACATTATATGGGACATTTCCTAATGTAAATTTTTTGGTGGGCCCTACTACATGGAACATAGTTCCCTCTGTTGCCAGCTTAACTTTTATTAACAATAATTCACCAACCACTTATGTTTTTTTTGATACAGCCGGTAACGTACATGGTACGGCATTTACGCCGACGAGTGACTATCGTCTCAAGTCAAACATAGCGCCTTTGAACGATTCGCTCAGCATAATACAAGCTCTTCGTCCTGTGAATTATACTTTGAATGTAGATCCATCAAATATAGAGAGTGGTTTTATTGCACACGAACTGCAAGAAGTTCTTCCGGGTGCAGTAAAAGGTGTGAAAGATGGTCCTGCTATGCAGGCCATCAATCCAGTTCATATAATAGCTCATCTTGTCGGAGCCGTTCAGGAGCTCACGAAGCGTCTGGAGCAACTTAGCGGGTAACCGCGAACATTGCCTGATTGGGCTCGTTAATCTTGACATTGCGCGCGACAGCCTTCACGACCATGAAGACCATAATTGCCAACAGGGTCGTCACCAGGGCCGCGATCAGATCGTGCTTCAGGCCATTTCCTGACTTGACCGTCTTCTCGACCAGCGTCTTGACCACGGTATACCAGGCCAGCGCTGATGCGAAAGAAAACCCACCGACGATAGAATTCAGAGACTGAGACTCGAGCTGGAGTGCAACGTTGGAGACGACAGAGGCCATTTGTATTATATATAACTAAAAAAATTATCAGCCGGCTCCCAAGGCTCTATGTTTACCTGTTCCCCGATCAGAGCCTCTTCAGCCTTTGTATACCCATCTGGCTCGTCTTCCTCATATTCCTCTTCTTGAAGAATATATTTGTATGCTGGTTTATCATCGGGCTCTTCGATCACATAATATTTTACACAGCTCATCCCCTACAAAAAACCGAACTTTTGTCTATTGAATCTTTGAGCGCACGTTCTGCTGGTGTTTCTGGGATCCAATCACCCCAAGTCTCCATACACTCATTCATCTTTTTTGCCATATCATCATCTCCCTCGTATTTCTTCCATTCAACTTCCTCTTCCTCTTCCTCTTCCTCTTCCTCTTCCTCTTCCTCGTCTTCATAAATTTCAGGATATAAGGAACCTATTTGTTTCCCTATAATATTTCGAGCTGCATACATGAGACCAATACTCATATCTTCAGCCGTAACTACATCCCTGTCACACGCCTTTGCGTAGTGAGCCGCCAGAACTGTCGCCGACTCTATGACCGGGAGAAAGATGTCGAGCGCGGCCTCCTCCATTTGATAATAGACCCATCAGCTTTTTAAGTTAAAAGTAGTTTGAGAATACCTGACGGGCCGAATCTCCAGACAGATCCAAAAAGTTATAGCCCTTCATGTATATCCTGATATTGGCATTCGTCTGGTTCATGAGTAATTTTATATTTTGATTCAAAATTCTAGAAAAATTTATGGCTCCGGTAGGAATTTCCCATTCTGGGTCGAGACAGAACGAGTAGGTATAGAACCATCGGTCAGGAATTCTAGTATGAAATTCAAGGGGTTGAATGATCCGAAGGAAGATTGGGGATCCGACATTCTGATAGATCCTCTCGACTCCATTGAATTTTAATTCTAAATTGGAAAGCATATCGCCCGTACCAAGAGTTGGAGTCCCGTTGGCGGATAGTGAATAGTCATACCCGAGGGCTGCCTGATTTTGTATAACGATATACATCTCCTTAATAGGGTTATAAAACTCAAGATTCCTAGAAAATATATTCGATGTCGAAAAAAATTGGGCCACCTGAACCTGTTCGAACATGTGAATATGGGATTTTCGTATAAAATCAATCTCTTGATCAGATATGTAAGTATATTCGATATTCAAATTGCTCTCAAAAAGTTCATGTATATTTACGGCCGGACTCGTGAAAATAAACGAAGGATTCCAGGCGATACGTATCGATATATCCTCTCGAAAAGCGCAGAGCGGTAGACCCTTTTTGAAGAGTGAAAAAGGGAGCGGTACGGTATATACAGTGTTGGGTCGTGACGAAAAGGTCAGGTTCTTCCCTATGAGGTTCGAAAGACCTGGCTGCTTTGCTTGAGGAATTTCAAGATCGAATTTTATTTCTATATATTCACCCCATAATCTCTCCACAAGTTCTGAACCTATATATAGTTCGACATACTGAAACATGAGTGTTCCGACAGAATCCAAGACATTGGATGACGTTTGCGGAAAATTCACCCTGAGAAACATGTCCGTAATGAGATCTCCGGACCTAGGGAGGGTCAGGCGCTTCACGGTCCCGAACTGTGCTCCGTTTTCATTGAACTGTACGGTCTCGATTCGAGATGAAAATAGAGTTTGACCTTTGTATTTTTCTATAAAATAGGTCACCTCGGGCTCTCCGCTGAGTGAAATTTCTTCGGGTCCTATAAAAGCAAGACTCGCCCTGCCAGCCATCTATTAGATTATTAGAACTTATTTAAACATAATTCCCCCAATGCCATTTTCGACCCGCAAAACATTATAGTTGATCGCAGCCACGCGGAAGCTCTGAACCGGTCCGGGTGGTGTCAAGTTCAGCTCTAGCAGAATCTGACTTATTCGGCTCATATTTACCTGACCGGTCGGCTGCGGGTTCATGGGGTCCTTGGCGAAACTATACAAAAAGAATTGGCGGCCGAGTGTATTTATTCCGGGAATCTTTGAAAAAAAGTTTACGTGCTTATTCATAGGCTCGATCGTTCCTAGATATAGAGCGTCGGTCTGGTCTGCCAGAAGAGCATCCTGACCGTTGAAGGTGAGACCTATGCTCTTGAGCCCATTATTTGAATAGTCATACGGAGCGCTCCCTACATTTTGAAGGACAAATATGAGCTCCTTGACCGGGCCAGATATATTGAGTGGTAAAATATGTGTCGTCTGATTCAAAAATATATTAAATGTTTGATATTGTGTCTGAGTAATAACATAATCTAGACAGTGAGTTTTGAACCAATTAACTTCGGGCTCGGCCAAATATACGTAATCTGTTATGATCGAGGCTGACAGAACCGGTCTTGTCACTGAAACGCTCGTTAACTGTGTAAAGTTTTTAAAATTCACCCATACCTCGACTGCATGACGGTCGAGTGCGACGATCGGCAAAGAAAGCTCGGGATATCCGTAAAAATAAAAAGGTAAATTCACATAATATGTTCTGCCCGGTGGACCAACTGAAGAATTTATGTCGTATTTTCCAGTCGTAAACTTGAGACCTGGTTGATTTTCATAAGGCACATTGAGCTCATTCCAGAGTTCTATATACTCCCCCGTGAGGCTCTGAATCGTCTGGCCGCCAATCTTGAGGTCGGCGGTCTCTATCGCCAGGGTTCCAACAGAATCGTAATAGTTAAATGGCGGAAAGAGAACTTTGGAAGGTATATTAGGGTTTTGGACCTGATATATCGCTATGTATGTCCCTGACCCGAGCTGTATCGTCGTCCCAGTTCCGTGTAAAAGATAGACAGAATACACAGGTATTGTGCTTGTTATTTCAAAAGGAAATGATATTGTATACGATGTAGAAGACCACACTCCTATAGGAAAGTTTACTATCACATTTCCCGAAGCGTCCTTGATCTGAAGGCTCGGCGAAGAGACACCAGTTGTCGGTAAGCCCGTGAATATAGCCGTAAGCATATAATAGCCCAGACCCGAAAAGGTCACAGACCCGGCACCATTGATCGTGACTGGATTGGCGCTTCCCGGCGAAGCTATAAAGTTATTCAAATTTATTAATCCAGTTGAGCTCACCTGACTATTTTGATTTTGTTGTAAAATTATACCATTCGAAAGATTTTGAAGAGCAAAGAATGTTCCGGGATTATAGTTTGCCAAGGGATCAGGTGAGGTCGAAGATATAGTGTAGTGCGTAGCATACGATGAACTGACAAGAGGTGTGATAAAGGGCCAGGATGGGTTTATGCCGGTCGGGGGAAAGGTGTAAGTATATCCACCAATAGTGACCGATGACGGATTTCCACTTGTTAGCTGTATAACACCAGATACGAGATATGGACCGAATATATTACTGAACGAGGTGTTTGGTCCAGGGAGTGTGACGTTTGTAGGGAGAGTTGGTGTCGTGAATGTGACAGGCACCGCCACAGATGCTGGATAGACTGAAAGCACGACGTCGACGGGGGAAAGATCTATATATGATCCGTTGGTTAAAGATACGGCTGTTCCCCCAGAACCTGCATACAAGTAATAATTTAAAGATGAATTTGTGACAGTCACGGGTAGTATGATAGGTGGCGTCGCGTTCGGACACGAAGAGAGGATATAATTTTGTGAAAGAACAGGGGTCACCGGAACTATAGAACTCGTGGTCGTTCCGTAGCCCAGAGAATTTATACCACCCGAAGTAAAACTAAATCCAGACTGAATAACGTAGTAGCCAGTATTCGGAAACTGATACATACCTGAAGACAATATACCAGGTCCTGAAGACCATTGAGCCAGATTGAGATATATCTGACTTTGGGACGCAGGGAAGGTTGGCGCGCAGCCTATCCATCCAGCGAGCTGGAGGGTGAACTGAGGGACAAAGGTGTGTGCCGCTGTTGCGTTATATACGAGGGTACCACCTGACGCGTATGATGCGTCGGATGGGTCCAGCCCCCAAAACAGAGGGCTCTGGGCCGCGGTCGTCGACACTGTGCTTTGAACTATGATGTTGCTTATTTGACTAAACAAAAACTTGTTTTGACTCTGAGAATATGTAATATATGGTGAAAATTGAGAGGCCCAAGGCGACGTGACTGAAGAATAATACGGAACTGTCGTGGAGCCGACGAGAGGGCCTACTATAGTTCCGTCTGGTAAACCGAGCGAGAGTCGCGGGAAGTTGGCACCTGTCGGAAATGTGGGCCAGTACCAGTCTGTTCCTGGGTCATAAAGAGCGGGGAGCGTGAGCCGAAGTGTGAGAGCCCGTATGAGGTCTCCTTTTGCTGGAATTCTACAGATAGATGTAGTGCCAAACTGAAGATCTTGACCGTTAAAGGGAATATCGTAGGCCTCAAGCACAAAGGGTGTATGTTGATTGTATTTTCCCGCAAAATATGTCACCTGGGGTGAGCCTGTGAGGAAAACATCCTGTTTCCCCTGAGCTGCGAGTTCTATATGACCCGAGCTCATTCCTGTTTTTAGTCTACATCTTATTTGATAAAGAGTCTGCGCGCCTCAGGACCTGTCCTATTTTGTTTTAAAATTATAGAAGGAATGGCTCTGCAGTTGCGAAAGTTTGACCCTTCACAAATGGGCGATGACAAAGTATGCGTATTTATAGGCAAACGAGGGACTGGTAAGAGTACGCTCGTCGCTGATATTCTCTGGCACAAGAAACACTTACCGGCCGGAATAGCAATGTCTGGCACCGAAGAAGGGAACGGCTACTACAAGCAATTTATACCCGACCTCTTCGTCTACGGAGACTATAACAAAGATGCTCTCGAAAAATTGATCGAACGTCAAAAACGCCTCTTGGCCGTCGGGCGGTGCCAGCCGGTATTCGTACTCATGGACGATTGTATGTATGACCGTGCCTTCATGCGAGACATATGCATTCGCCAGCTCTTTATGAACGGTCGTCACTGGAAGATATTTTTCATGATGACCACGCAATATTGCATGGATATGACCCCTATGATTCGGACGAACGTGGACTATCTCTTTGCGCTCAGAGACAACGTCCGTCAGAATCGAGAAAATCTGTATAAAGCTTTTTTTGGAGTCTTTCCAAATTTCGATCAATTTTCACAGGTCATGGATGCGTGCACGGAAAACTACGAGTGTCTTGTTCTCGATAATACTTCAAAGTCGAACAAGATTACAGATTGCGTGTTCTGGTACAAGGCGCCTATTCGAAAAAACTTTAGGGTCGGTTCGGAAGCGTTTTGGAAGTGCCATCAGAAAAACTATAGCTCAAAAGCGGCATCAGTATCTAAACCGGCCGAACCGGTCGTCAAGCGCAAGGGAGGGACGGTCACAGTCGTAAAAAAGTCTGCGTCCTAGACTATTTTGAATTTTCATTCTAAATTGCATATGCAAACATACAACCCGAGCGAGAGCACGCTCATATCTGAGATTCGAACACCGTCAATTGAGGAGGACCTGGCCCGAAAACCAAAGCCAGAAAAGGGTATTCCGACTGGGTTATTAGAGCCAGAAAAAAAGATTGACGAATCTCAAATGGCTGACTTTTCTACTCCAATTGATGAGCTCATGGACGATTCCCAGGGCGGGTTCGGCTCGGCGCCAGCCCCAAGTCCATCCGGTCCTTCAGGTCGCCCAGCCAAAGCGTCTGGCGCCCTTCCCCTCGGCCTCACTGAGGAGCAGTTCCAGGCGGGCCTCGCAGGTCTGGCCGCGGTCCTCGCCTTCTCCAAACCAGTTCAGGAGAAACTCAGCACGCTCGTCCCAAAGTTTCTGAACGAGTCGGGCGACGCCTCGCTGACAGGCCTCGTCGTCACTGCCCTGGTCGCCGCGATCCTCTTCTATTTTGCAAAGAAATTCATTGCCGAGAAGAGTCGGTAAGCGTGTCGCCGCAATATTGATGAGTCTTTTCAGGTGTATATAGACCGGCCTCTACACATACATCTTTTAATTTTTTGAGATTGTTCCAGAAATCGTCCGTGTGTCCGTATTCGGGAACGGTCATATGGGCCAGCTCGTGCATCAGCACATAGGTCGCTGAATTTACATCGTCTCCCGCAAGACAGATATAAATTTCATACCCCTTATTGACATTTGATCCAATCGGACCGTTCTTTTTGGACCAGTCAACCATACCGGTAAGTATAGAAGGTCTGAGGACCGGATACCATAAAGGATCATTCGTGGCCCGTAAAACCTCTATTATCTTTTTGTATCTCACCTTGAGTTCTCGTAAAAGTTTATGCTCTTCGTGTGTCAGGATCAGGACACAGAGCAACACGAACAGGACCCACTTCATTCTTGTATTTTCAGGTATTTTTTTTGAAAACGAATTTTGAATATAAATCCGAAATGTATCCATTGGGTCTGTCTACCATGGGTTCCCATATGAGGAGCTCTAGACCGACCGCCTTGAGAGCCTCTATCAATTGTTGAGCGTCGAGCAGAGGCTCATCCCTCGGCCCGTCGGCGTAAAACGGCCCATCCGCAAGCTGAACCATGAGCCGCCGCCGACCGTTCCAGATTTCGAAATTGTTTCCGAGAGAATCCATATATTTTCCATTTTCATCGGCCATCATTTCGGCCCTCATTTTGTCGGGTGTTATTCCCAACAAGAGACCTCCTGGCTTGAGAGCGCAGGCGATCGCCTTGATGGATGATTTGAAAATTTCAGGAGTTTCAAAAATGTAGTGAATAGAAAAGTTATAGCAGACTACGTCATATGGTCCAGCGAAGGCTGCTTGCCGAATATCACCTTGGCCTAAAAAAAAGACGTTCGTGTTTGACGTCTCCGCTCGGGACCTGGCCTCCACGAGAGCCTCTTCGTCGGGGTCAATCGCAAAAAGTCTGACATTGAGACCGCGCCACTTCCAGAGATCGCCGCCACGTCCGCATCCACAATCGAGCACGACCGAATCTCGCCAGACCCATCTTTGTAAAAATTCTCTCTTGCAATTGTTGTGAATTTGTCTAAGTTTATCCATGGCTTAAAAAATAAGCGTCTTACTCTTTTAAATGGGTTCTCTGGAGCAAGACTATCTGACTGTCCCCGGACAGATGTTTGCATGTGTCTCTTTTGTTGGCCCGGATCTTCCACAGAAGAATGACAAGTTTGGCATGAAGATTCGTGGAGCGTTCGGAACCAAGGAAGAGGCTGCGAGTCACGCAAAGCGACTTCAGCGCGAGGATGCAGTCGTCGATATTTATGTGGTCGACATGTATAAATGGCTTCTGATTCCACCGGACCGGCTGCAGATTGATGACGTTCATTACCAGAATGAGAAGCTCGAAGAGATTATGAGTAAATATCGCGAGAACCAGTCGCAGGCTGCCTCAATGTTCGAGAAGCGCAAGCGTGATATGATGGCCAAGCCCCAAGAGGGTGAGTTTCCGTATATCGATCCAGCCGATGAGAACTCAAAGTATTATACAAAGCCGGACGTGCCACCGATTCCCCACCCGGCCGAGCTGCTGGATGACCTCAAAAAGGAGTTCCCGGACCTGGATACGCCAGCGCTCGTGAAACTGGCAGATGCTCGCGTCGCTCAGGTGATTGAGGAGCGCCGGGCCGCAGCCGCTGCTGAGGCCTAAACAAAACATAGCACATAAATAAGGATGTTTCTGATAGTCCTAGAACTTTTAGCGATATTGGCTCTAATACTTCTCAGAAACAGACAAAATTTTAAAAAGGCTCCTGAAAAAACAGCACCTTTTGAGGAGCCCCAAATTCGAGCAAATCCATGGATAGGGATTTTACAAGAAGATGTATATAAAGACCCAAGTGGGCCTGTAGGTAAATTTACAGGTAAAATTATAAATACTTCAACACCGACATATGAAATTACTTCGGGTTGATGATTATCGGGCGCATATTCATGATTATGACACCGAGGACAACCCCCAATAGAACGAGGGCAATCTGGTTATTCTTGAAGCTATCTAGAATTGATAGTGCTGGGGGTGGGGCAACCCACTGAGGCACCTCCTCAACTTCGGCCCACTGTGGGCGTCTTTCGGACTGGTCGTTTTTTAACTGGGGCTCGTTTCCGGTTAGAAACGGGAGGTTCTCCATCTTTCTCTGAATCAGAACCCTCGCTTTTATCTGGAACAACAAATCCATCTAAGTTTCCGTATTCATCAGCATCGTCATCAGAGTCCAGGTCCGTGACGCCGTCATCAGAAGATTCAATTGTATCGATAGAAGACTCAACGCTATCGTAGTCGTCAGGTCCATAGTCATCCTCGACCTGCTCTTGAGGCTCATACCGCTCGGGCGGTTTCGAGACGCGTCCAGACCGAGTGACCATAACGCCAGACATGTTATGGATATTGGATGTCTTTTGTGTTTAAGTTAATTTCGGAAGAATGCTTCCAATTGTTTCGGACCAGCCCCGAAATTTGATTCTGTAAAAGTTCGAGGAGGATCTATAAAAAAACTCGGGGGGCTTCCGACAATAGCAAAATCTTTGAGCTGTTCTATTACCGACGGAGGTAGAATATGCGGATCGCCCTTGAAGTCTTTGCACTCTTCATCAAAGCACCTCTGGGATATTCTACCCGAACGGACACTAAACCACACGTGATTTGATTTATGTTTGCGTTTAATTTTGTCACAAAATGTAGAATCAGTCTGAATGAACCACCCATCGTGTTCGTGTCGCTGGACCCTCTTCACGTGGGTCGCCTCATGACCCCTGAGAGATTTCTGAATAAATTCTTCGAGCCCATTAATTTCAAGATCCTCTCTGGCGTGAATAGAATTTCCACCGATGACTCTGACTGACATGAGGTTCAGAGTCTCGGCCGTCTTTGGGAGATCCCATGGAATATAGGGATCGCCTGTAGGCTTTTTATGTGACCAGAGCATACGCAGCCCGGATCCTCCGTATACAGATGCATCAATAATCTCTTCCCATGGACCTTCTCCCAAAGACTCTATGATTTTAGATCTCAAATTGATAGCCTGAGTCCTCGTGACGATGACGTCCGGCCAGTGAATATGGACGCCCGACTTTATGAGGTTATCTTTTACGGGTCTTGGCTGTGCCCGAGCAACATAATACCGAGTCAAGGGACTGACGACTTGATGAATTAAACAACAAAATTGCTTGAGAACAGAATCACTTAATTTTTCAGGAGCCTTATAATCCAGGTCTATGAAAAATTTGAATCGATCCGTTTTTTGTTCGACCACATACAATTTTGTTCCAGAATTGATTTCATCTATATAGATCTGATGAAACTCATGAATATCTGAATCAGGGACATTGAGTATGCCTCCACTCATGAGAACATGTGTCCCTGGACCCTTTGGGACGCGCCAGCGATCTATTGTCATTTAGATATTTACACGCATGCTCTCTCTAACTTATTCATCATCTGACGAGTCGAGCAGCCACGAAAGTGCGTGTTTTCTCTTTTTCGGTTCAGGGGGTGGCTGAGCCTCCTCGATTTTTTGAATTTCAGGGGGTGGCTGAGTCTCCTCGATTTTTTGAATTTCATAACATAATTTAATGAGAGTCATCTCTCGAGCAAGCTTTTCAGGATCAGAATCGTCACCTCTGAGCCTGGAAAGGATCGTGGCGAGCTCGAGCTTCGAGCGCGTCATATACTTTTTGCATATTTATTCTTTTTTACTTGAACGCATCTTCATAAAAGTTTACATATCTGTTTTCTATGTCTGAGTAACTTGGCATCTGAACTCCGAATACCGGTTTGCATATGAGCCAATTTGAAATTGGTTGGAGTTTTGTCATATAGACATCAATCGCATATTTTGGGGGACAAAAGTCTCTTATTAGGTGCTCGAGGCCTTCTTTGAAATTTTGAATCAAAATTGGTGCAAACTTTTTAGTGACTGCATAGCCCGATGCAGTTCCGACATGAATAGCCCGTTCGAAATTTTCGTTCAACGGTTCTGTTTTTGTTACACAACCTCCCAGCATACAAACATCCCAGTCAAAGTCGGGCAGAACAAATTCTGACTTGGGTCGTGTAAAGGCAAAATCATCCTCAAAAATGATACACGTCTCGTGTTCCGACTCGAGAAAGAGCTCAAGGGCCCGAATGTGGGACATACCACACCCTATGATTCCACGGCCCTGTGTAAAAAATCCGGGAACCCTGACAATCGGCCATGGAAGCCCCTTGAGCTGCTGCTCGATTGAAAACTTGCGATCGGTTCTATGATCTAAATTCAGATAGTATACTATCATTGTATTAATCTCTAAGGTTAAATGGGATCCAATGAGGCGCGCTGATTCCCTGTATAAATTCGGGGTTTGTTATGACGTGTTCGCGAATCATTGGCCACAGGTTAGCACATCTTATTATAGAGGAAAGTGTCTCAAACCGGCATTCGTCGTTCTCGTCGTAATTTTTTCGAAAAGGAACCTCGGCACCCTCCATCTTTTTTTTTTCCTCGGTAAATCTTTTTATTATGTGCCTATGTTCGCCCGATGTCATAGGTAAATTGAATATGTATACATGATAATGATTGAGGGCTCCGACGCCATCCTCGATGTCCCGAGGTTCTTGCGTATCGGTCGTAAATTTGAAATAGGAATATGTCCCCTTTTTCAAATTTATGAGCCCACGAGTCTCTTCTTCGAGCTCGCGAACAGCACATCTGAGTGGGTTATATACTTCGCGCCTCCGGCACCCACCCGTTACAAAGGTCCATTCCCGATAACGCCTATCGTGGACTACAAGAAAGTGTTTCAGGTCATCAATCTCGCTCATCGGTATCGCGATAGCCTTGTGCCTCTCTCGAGGATTGTCCATCCTCTACTGATGTTTGGGGAGCAAAAAAATCGCTGAGAGTTCCCGAGCGTGGATCATAAGTTGCCAAAAATATGAGGCACAAAAGAATAACCAAAAAGAACCAATTCATTCTCTACATTAAGATGCATATAAAAGTGAGCCCAGACCATTCTGAATTCTCAGAACGTTGTAATTTACTGCATAAATGTGCGAACTATTTCCAGCATTGCTACCTCCAAAAAGATCACCTGAAATTGTTTTATTTGATGGAACGACAATTCGGAAAGAGTCAAGACGTGAAAAGTTGAGGGTCCCTGTCGGCTGTAGTTTGGATGTATCGAGGCAATATGGGATGACCACGACCGTCTCGGGAGCCTGGGTGGCCGGATTATATCCATAGGGCGTGTGATAATACTGCGTGACATCAGACCAGTGGACTACCGAACGAGAATCCCCGATATCAACACCGTTCACCTGGGTCTTGAATGCGACCGGTTGCGCGCGCGTTTTAAAAGCCAAAAACTTTACGGGCTGAGCCAGAGAAATATCGAGAACGTTGGTAAATGATGGCAAAACCTTCTGAACCTGTGTTATGAGTATGTCCTGCGTGTTGTTTGCGAACCAGTCGCGCTCGACCTGATCTAGATATACGAAATTGGCCCAGGCCTGAAACTGATTGGCGCTCGCGAACGTTGAATTCCAGTGAATGCGAATTTCAACATCATGAAACTGAAGTCCTATAAGAGGGAGAGACGTCGACCAGTCTTTGCAGAAGAAGAATTTGAATGGATAAAAATTGGAACTAGGTGCGTTGACTGCACTACCGCCAAGAGGTGTGATTTGTGTAGGGTAGTTCGAGAGTCCCTGAATGCGCTGTGTTGCCGTCTGAGAACCGGTCACAGGCTCTATGAATGTGTTATATTCATTATTCTGTGAATCTATGAGCTGACCTCCGATATACAGATCCGCTCGTGAGATAATGGTCGACCAATCTGTAGCCTGGACAACTCCCGCACTGCTGATCTGAGTCAGATAGACATAACTGAGGAGATCTCCCTTTTTCTCAAAACGGATCGTAGAGACATTTCCAGGAGCAGGCGTTCCCTGAATGACCTGGAGTTCAACCGAGTTTGAGTAATGGGTCGACCGGCGGTAGTTTGAACGGTAGAAAGAAACCTCTGGCTTACCGGTCAACCATTCATCCTGGGGACCGGTCGCGACGAGCTTAACAGAACCACCGCTCATTTTATATTATCACCATATATTTTTAGTATTATTTCAAAACGAAGTGAAAGTCGCTTTTGACGTTCATTTTGTTTTGGTCCCATGGACCTTCATTTTGTTTTTTAATTGACTATTTACTGTGGGGCCTGTAGGGCTTGGACCTGTGCCTGTAGGGATTGGACCTGTTCCAAAAGACTCTGGATAATAGAGAGATCAGGAGGGGGCTGAACCTTGGCCGACAGCTCTTGAACCGCCTTGACGAGCGGTATGAGAACTGCTTGAGGGGACGCGAAATATTGGTCATCAGATGCTTTAAATGCTATAGATAACCAATCAGGCTGGACAACCTCGAGTTCTTGCGCAATAAAGCCGGTCAACCATTCATCTGAAGCCTTCGAACCGTCAGAGATACCATCATCATAACGGCTCCGCGGATCAAACTTGAATCTCACAGGATTCAGGCTATTTATAAAATCAAGACCGATTGGTAAAGGCTCTATATCTTTCTTATCTCTTCTATCTGAAATTGTGTAGAATCCGGAGGAGGCGGCGGTGGAACAATAGATTCTTGTTACAGATGTATTCCCTAAAATTACACAATCATTTGGTATTGGTGTTGTGCCCCAATCACTAACTGATCCCGCGTTATAACCTATAGCAGTTGTGTTGTCTGTGGTGGTTGTTCCTGATAAGGAATTGTAACCTATTGCAGTATTTTTTGTTCCTGAAGTATTTGCTGTCAATGCCTGAAACCCTACGGCCGTGTTATACGTTCCGGTCGTATAATTCGCAGCAAGAGCCGAAGAACCTACCGCGACTAGGCCTCTACCTGTCGCAGTTGCATTAGGGCCTTTGAGCGCGTTAGATCCAATTGCTACATTATCAGATGTATCTCCAGTATAATTAGATAAAGCTCCTGAACCGAGAATAGTGTTATTCGCCGCACCAGCGCCCAAGACGGATCCTGCTTTGTATCCCACTGCTGTATTGTCGGCACCATTTGTAGTGTTAACCATAACTTGATATCCTACGCCCGTATTGTCTGAACCAGTCGAAATATTACTCATGACATTATTGCCAAAACCAGTGTTATAAGTTCCAGATTTCACTGCGCCGAGGACTCCTGGCCCGACCCCTGTATTTGCATTGTAATTTTTATTCGCCCAAGACGCCATTTATTATACAAATATAAAATTATTAAGAGGCGTATAGAACAGAGCCCAGGCCATTTTGAATTCTGAGAATGTTATAGTTTACACCAAGAACGTGGTAGGTCTGATCCTGAGGCGTCAGACTATTAAGACCATTTGCATTTGATTGATTTACTATAATTCTGTACGAGTCAAGGCGTGAAAAGTTGAGGGTCCCTGTCGGCTGCAGCTTGGATGTATCGAGACAATACGGGATAATGGCTATATTCACACCTGGCCCTTGACCGGCAAACCCCCATGGCGTGTTGTAATAGGACGGAACGTCAGTCCAGTGAACCAGAGAACGAGTGATCCCGACGTCGACTCCGTTCACCTGAGTCTTGAATTCGAGAGGGCGGGCTGCCGACGAACTTATCCCAGCATATACAGAAAAGTAACTTTTGCAAATAAATGCCAAAAATTTCATAGGCTGACTAAAAGAAAATTCCTGAGTGGTTCCATTTAATATCATAGCCTTTTGAACCTGTGTAATCAGAATATCCTGCGGCGTCTTGGCGAACCAGTCGCGCTCGACCTGGTCTAGATACACGAAATTGGCCCATGCCTGGTATGTTAAATCCTTGAATGTAGGATTTCCAGGGGGAACTATTTCGCCCTGAAGGGAATTTACTATATTTTTAGACCATATAATGCGTATTTCGACATCGTGAAATTGGAGACTAACCAGGGGCAAGCTCGCCGACCAATCCTTGCAGAAGAAGAATTTTAGAGGGAAAAAGCCCCAGAAACCGACGCTTTGTGACTGCTGACTTGCTGTCTGGGTCCCGGTCACCGGTTCTACGCCCATCATATATTCCATATCTTGCGTATCGATGATTTGACCTCCTATATATAACTCAACGCGACTGATGACGCTCCGCCAGTCGAGCACGGGAACAGTCGACCCGTTTTGATCGGTGGCCGTGAGGTATATGTAGTTCAGCAAATCTCCCTTTTTCTCTATGCGAATGCTCGACATGTTCGAAGGTGCCGGAGTTCCCTGTATAACCTGAAGTTCGACAGAGCTTGAATATTGAGTCGACCGGCGATAATTTGATCGATAGAAAGAAACTTCGGGCTTGCCAGTCAGCCAGGTATCCTGAGGACCGGTCGCTACGAGCTGTACGACTCCTCCGCTCATTTATACTACTCAACAATAATTTTATGCAGCCAAAGAATGTGCATTCTCGAGTTGTTGTATTGCTATATCCAGGAAGGATTTCTGACCGTATGGATTCTCCTTTGATTTTTTATCATTCATCGGATCATCGAAAAGAGGAGCCTTGTATCCACGGCTGTTACTGTTTCCAGTCGGTCCGACCGGTCCGACCGGGAAGGGGATCGTCTCCGATCGAACCATTGTCGCCGCTCCGACCTGGTTCGCTGGATCATTTCTAACATTCATTCTTTGGGCGTTTCCGGGTCTATCCGGGTTCGACCGGTTTCCGGACATTCTCGTGAGAGCAATATTTGTGTATGCATCTTTGGCCTCTGCATACGGCTGAGAAACGTTGTATTGGGCTGGGCCGCTCGAGAGCGTGTCGGTGCGGAGCCCAGTCTCGGCCCGTGACGTCATCTTCTTGGTCTTGATATAATTGGGACGTCCTGAAGGGGCCGTCAGTGCTCCTTGAGCGCCTCCACCTCCGTATGCCGCCGGGGCCCTGTATGCAGTTTTCGACGCCGCCGCCTCTTTGGTAATCTTGCCTATGTATGCAGCTCCACCCGCCTTTATGATTGGGTCGGGAGGTCCGGGAAGGCCCTTTAGGGTCGTGAGGCCCTCCTCATTCACGTTCACAGGAAGGGCCCGGAAGTAGTCCTGAAAACCGCCAGCCGCGGCTACGTTCGGACCGACGCCCAGACCAGGACCGACGCGCTTGGGCTGCTCTACAGGTGCCAGATTATTCTGAATATTGGTTACAAATTGACGATTATACAAATCGTAGACTGGCTGACCATATGGGAATGTCGTGTTCTGTCTGGTCTGATCCTGGAGTGACCGAATAGCATCCTTTTTTGCCAAGTGCGAATCGCCTATTCGGCGGCCATTCGATGGAAGAGTCGGTCTGAGGTCAAAAAAGTCTTCGGAGTGTTCGGCCGGGTGAGCCATTAGGTCGATGTCCCGACGAGTGAGTGGTTTCCTGGTTGGCGGCAGCACAGACTCTTCATCTTTTGAGAAGTGCTTACCAACAAACACGAGACCGACAACGGCTGCTAAAGCCACTGGGTCCATTAGTATATCCTTTTAAAATTATTTAGCCGATGGATACCGTTGGAAAAAACGAGTATTCTGATTCTCGGCAAAGGTGCTTATAGGGTTCCACTCACGGACACGAAGTGGGATATTTACATATGAATTTGGAAAATCATAGGCGTGCTCGGACCAGCCCTTCTTCCACGATGTTGTGGGCTCCTCGCGAAGGGCGCTCTCGACCGTAGTCTTGTCGGCCAGAACGATCTGAGCCGGGCCATACCATATTCCCGACTCGAGCAGATTGGGGCTGTAATCGAGCCTCTGCATTACTCTTATTTTACATTTTAATTTACGCTTTGGAACTGCCGTAGCCTCCGCCATTGCCACCACGCAATTGAACCTCTTCTGGGAAGGTTGAGTAGAACCTGTCGGGGTCACAAGCGGCACCGCCCTGGTCGTGACACTTTGGCGCGAACGGTTTTCCAAATGCGGCCCATGCGAAACCAGTCTGGTCGTTTGGTATGGTGCTCGAAGGTGCGGTGTAGAAATTTCTTTCAGCATCGCGCTGCCGCTCAAAAGGATGAATTTTGCTGAAAATACGCTGGACCTTGTCACGGACGCTGGGATACCATGCAGCCGCTGGCCGATTTGGATCATCCATATAGTCTGTGAGGAGCACGTTCCCCATGGGATTATCAGCGGTTGGCTGATCCTCTGAAAGCTTTTCAGAGACCATTCCAGACTTCCAGAGATAGAACAGGACGCCGAGAGCCACGGCCCCTATGACGAGGACCCGCTTGTCCCGAGTCAACACATAGACCAGGCAGATGGCATATAGGATGAAACGAGTCGAGGCCGAGACGCGCTGGCGACTCGTCTGACTGGCAGTCGGCCAAAACTTGAGAATCTCACTGGATCTGAAAACGTCTGCTGGGTCCATTCTTCTATTTAACGAGAATTTTTCTTGGACTTGATTCTCTTTGGAGTCTGTACTCCACCCATGAGCTGCTCCATCATTTTCATCATATCTGGTTCGCCCCCAGACGTCATGTTCTTTGCCGCATTTTCTGCTGCCGCCTCGATCATACTTAACATACTCGGCGGAATCATACTAAACATAGTTCCCATCATATACAGCGATGAGAGATACTGCCAGATCGCATCCTTGCTGGTCCCAGAACAATCTTCACGGGTCCATATAGAATGAAGGTTAAGAAGCTTGTTTTCTTCGCAAAAAAACGTCTCATCCTTTGCCATCAACTTTTGAGACCACGGAGCAATTGTATGCATAAATTCTGAAGAGGTCGGACGCTCCGTCGGGGCCGCCTCTGGAAATGACCGGCCGAGCTCGCCAACAAACTGCTCCATCATTTCATCAAAAGCTTTAGAGGCCGTCATTTATTCTTTAAGACAACTAATCCTTAAGTGAAATTTAGTAAGGATCAGTTAGGACTGGTCCAGAGTCTCCTGAGCCCTGTCGAATCATGAAAAAAACGAGAATCGCTACGAGAAAAGCTGGCTTGAAATAGTCTGAATTTTTCAATTTTGATTCATTATTCAATTTCGATTTTATAAATACATATGCAGTGACGATGACTGCTGCGATGCAGGCTGCGCTCAAGGGCTCTCGGAAGTAATGATCCATCCTATATTGATGGTGCCGGTAATTTTTCAACCTTTAATGGTGCATCTGAAAAGAGGGCATCGGCGTCTGGTTCGACTGGCGTGACTCCCGGAACGCTCGGGGGCGTGAGTGTATTGTTGACGGTCACTGCGGTGTGTTCGCCTCCTGGAGTCGCCGCGAGCTCCATGTTTCCGACTGGCGCCTCGTCCATGAGGTCCGGGATATCCTCCTCCTCATCGCCCTCCTCCTCGTCCATGTTCAAATCCTCACCGGCGGCGGGAAGGGGCAGGTAAGTGTTGAGAATCTCAGCCGTCGGAACGAGCTCTTCGATCACTACAATTATATCTTTACTGAATCTCTTTGTGAGATCTTCCATGCGTTCGCTCTCTGACTTGTTGTCGACGATGATGCTCGGGTTATAATAGAGGTCCTCGGCACACGCCTCATAGCACCTCTGCGCGAACACGTCGGTCGCCGGGAGCTTGATGCAAATCTTTTTTGATTTTTTGTCGGTTCGAATGGCGCTCAGGATTTTTACATGAATAACGAACACGGCCGCGAGCAAGTTTGGAAAAAGGCTCTGTCTCTTGACAATAGCCTCTGAATTCTTTAGTGAAATTGAGGAATTCCAAGTCTTGACGGCCCTGAGCCTCTCCTGAAAATTTTGAATAGCGTTGCGGCCGCGCGTCTCCTTTTTGGCCTCGAGCCACATTTCCCAAAATGTTTCTATCATCACGGGAACCATAGCGTCGCATAGTTTTTTGGTGAAGCGCCTCTCGGACTCGTTCAGGATATCCATTTGTTTTATACGAGTATTTATTTGTGGCTGTTTGACGAGCGAACTTTTTGGGCCAGCGAATGAAGTCCAGCCAGAGTCGGGAGGTCAGGCTCGTGGTATTGCTCTTCTTCGGGCGCCTCCTTTGTCCACCGTATCTGAAGATCGAGCGGCCCGACGAGGTCTACAATATACCCAAGTCGAGACAATTGTCGGGCCATATACATAACAGTCATAGATAGATCATATTTTGGAAACCCTATCAAAAATGAAGGCACGGTCAGTATTGTTTTTTTATTTCCAATTTCTGAGGCTGTCTTAATTTTCCTACAAAATTGGTCGAGAAGAGCCCTGTAATATTCCTTTTTTGCATTATTTCTCTTTTTTTCGGATTGCGCTATTGCCCGGGCCGATACGACCATCTAGTATATGTTTTATAAAATTAAGAGCGAGTTTGCAGGTTCTGATTCGTGAGAATCATGCCGGACGTGTGGGCCTCTGGTATGTTGAGGAGCGTCGGCTTGAAAGCCAGAGCCGCCTTGAGCTGGGTGTCGAAATTTTCCTGAATATCCTTCCATGGCATGTATCTATCTGGCTTGAACCCGTATGATCCGGTCGAGGCGCTCGAGTCTCCCACGTTGAACACCTCTACAGAGCCGTCATCGCTGACCCGAGCGTCCATGTCATACTGGATCCCCAAAAACTTTTTTGAATTAAAAAACAAAATTCGAGCCTTGTAGGATCCGTCCGGCTGGGCGTTGACAAACACGGTGTCGATCGGTACCAGATCCTTACGGGATTCCAGAAATTTTTCAATAATTGTCTGTGTGACAACTGGCGGTATAGCCGCTGTTGGGTCGGCCATAAAGGTTGCAGTCTTGTGACTGTTCCATACGAGAAAGAGGGCGACTCCGGCCATAAGAAGTATAGCAAGGTCCTTCATTACTTTAACAAACGAAAAAGTTTCAGTGCGTCTTCCGGACAAAATCAAAAAAAATGAAAATAGTATATGGCCCTTCTGGTCTATTCCGCGAAATGTAAATTTTCACAGGAGATACTGGCCTTCATCAAAGCTCAACCGGCTTTGTCTGAAATTGTAAGACTCCATGAAATTGGAGCGAATGGAGTCCCTTCGAAGAAGATTACTCGGGTCCCGACACTTATCACAAATGAAGGAAAGATGTGTGTCGGTGCAGACGTCAAAGCATGGCTCGAGTCTATGTGTCCGAACGAGCTCGAGATGTGGGAAGCTGGCGGACCGTCATTTACGAACATCGATGGCTCGGAAAATTCCGGAATGTTCGAACTCGACAGATACGGCAAGACGCTCCAACCCGAAATTACTCCCGAATTAAAAAAGAAAATCGAAATGTCTGTCGACGAGGCACAGAAGAGTGCACGCTCGTCTTAAAGATAAAAGGAACAGTTACGATAAGATGCGTTTTCGGACCATTCAAGCATCGGCCCTTAAATCGGTCTTTGAGGTTCTGAAAGATATTATCAATGATGTGAATGTGTATTTTACAGACAAAGGTATCCAGATACTCACACTCGACACGGCCCGAGTGACTCTGGTCCATATGTTTATGTCTGCTGATAATTTTGAAGAGTATGAATGTCCCGAAAATTTGGCAGCTGGTATGAATATGGCAAATATATACAAGCTTCTCAAGTCGGTCTGTAGTCAAGACGTCCTTTCGGCCTCAATTACCGGTCGCGACTTTATGGAAATGGTTATAGAGAATCCAGTCAAAAAATCTTCAACCAAATTTAAACTAAAATTGCTCGACATCAACGAGGACATACTCGAATTTCCGGACGTCGACATGAACGTCGTGACGACTCTCCCATCCGTCGATTTTCAGAAGATGACCCGAGACATGAGTAATCTTTCGACCGAAATGGATATTATACGAGCCGGGAACACGCTCGAGTTGAGCTGCAAGGGCGACTTTGCCGACCAATGCACCGTCATAGAGTTTCCAGAACACGTCAAGCGGACTGGAGGAACATTTAGTCTTAAATATATTAATCTATTTACAAAGGCTACAAATATGTGTTCGTCCGTTCAAATACTACAAAACTCTACAAACTCAGATATGCCAATTATATTCCGATATACAATTGCGAATCTGGGAGATTTAAAATTTTATTTAGCTCCCAAGATTGATGATACATAAATAAATAAATAGTAATATACAAATGGAGGCTAGGTACGATGAGAGGATGAAAAAATGTAAAAATCAGGAAGAAATGACTGACTATCTTTTATCGTGTATTCCAATTCTCAGGGAATACACGTCCGAAACGCATCCCCAAACTGTGTCTCGAAGTGTCGCGAGTCTTCACGTCACAACGCGTAAGGGTATAGCCCGAAATGATATTTATAAAAAATATTTAAAGGAAGTCGAAGAGGTTTGCGAATATGAAGCCAAAAAGAGTGACGATTCGGCACCTTGTCTCCAGTGTGGTAAGAGATATTCAAAAATTTTTGACGATGCCCTGAGTGAAGAAATATGCAGAGAGTGTGGTCTCTCTGAATACGTCCAAGGTGACGAGGTCGGCTACAAGGAAGAGCAAGAACACGAGAAACTCATCATCTATTCGTATAAACGTGAAAATCATTTTAATGAATGGGTCAGTCAGTTTCAGGCAAAAGAATCCACAAATGTCCCTGAAGATGTTATATCAAAATTAAGAACTGAATTCAGAAAACAAAAGATTAAGGATCTTTCTGAGGTGACTCATGAAAAGGTCAAGGGTCTCCTGAAAAAGTTGAATTATTCAAAATATTACGAACATGTCCCATATATCACGACCATGATTAGTGGTATCACGCCCCCCACGATGCCACAAGAGCTCGAAGACAAGCTCAGGCTCATGTTTCACGCGATTCAAAAACCTTTTGAGAAGCACAAGCCGGCAAATCGCAAAAACTTTTTGAGTTACTCTTTTGTCCTATATAAGATGTGTGAACTTTTGAGCGAAGATAAATACCTTCCATGTTTTCCACTTCTCAAGTCTCGTGAAAAATTATATATTCAAGATCAAATTTGGGAAAATATATGTCGAGAGCTTCAATGGCAATTTATACGTACTATTTAACATTATATACAGTGAAGCGCCCCTTTTTTACCCCTCCGTTCATCTTATTTAATTTTTTGAGTATATTCTCAACCTGTTCTATGATGGGCGACAGACTCGAGGGACGTCTGGTAGCGCTTGGGCGGTACCGGCGCGCATCCTGTTGCTTCAGTGTATGAGGCATGTACTATTAAAAAATATTAATTTTAACAATCGATCCGATCAAGAGTCTTGGGGACAGGACGATCCCTCACTATTTTCTCGACCTCTGGCTGATCTGTCGCTCGGTCTGGAAAATTGATGAGATACCCAACATCTAGATCAAGAAGCTTCATATAATTTCGAGTCTGAATTCGGTACGTCTCATTGATCTTGCTTACAGCCTTGAGCTCGAGGACCACTCGTCGGTCCACTATGAGATCGGCCCTTACATGCCCGACGTTTTGGCCGTCGTAAAATACTGGCACGATTCGCTCGGTCTCATAGTAGATACCCTGCTTTCGTAGGGCGACCTCAAAGGCCGAATGATAAACAGACTCGGAATATCCAGGCCCGAGTTCGGACCATACGCTTTGAGCGATAGCCTCCATTTTTAGAATAAGATTCAAAATCTCTAAGCGACACTCCGTAGGCGGCGAACGCTCCGGGGCGATTTTGGAATGTTGGCATTTGCCGCGCTCATCAGGAGGCGCGGGCTCGGTGCAGCCTCAAGGGCCTCGAGGGCGGGATGGGCCGCCGCAGCAATCTGCTGACCTATGACAGGATCGCGACCAGCTATGACTGCCCCCATCATCATCTCGAAACGCCTAAACTGGAGTTCAGCGAGCTCCTGGTGGCGCTGATGGGCCAGAGACGCTTCTTGAGCGGCGTGCGTCCGAGCCTCCCGACGATTTCTGTATTCTCTTGAAGAACTTATAAATTGTAGAATTGTCACAAAGACGTATACTGTTGCGAGGGCAATCGCATATGGCAGCCAGGTCTTTGCTTCTTCGGACGCCTGCTTTGCCATATAATATTTGGCCCACCACTCACCGACGCGCACTGAAACGCCCGCAGCCATGGTACCGAGGCCGGTCAAAACTCCGGGAGCAAAGGCATTCGCCCTGCCGAAGTGCATGAAAATTGCAGCCATGAGAATCTCGCGTTTGTGCCTGTTCAGAGGAATCTGACTGACACGCATGGTCCGTATGCTTAGATTTTTTGCATCCGGAGTCATTCTGTTAAAGTTTGTTTTATTCAGGCTCATTTAATTATAGACAATAATTTATTTTGAACGGCCAAAAGATGTTGTATACTTGCGTCGGATCCACATGGCGTCTTCCCTGTATATCCGAGATGCGCGAGGAAGCGTACGCTTCGTGAGAGTGCTTATGGCGATCAGTCGGCGCATGACAGCCAGAGGAGTCTCTCCGCGGCTGATGCCGAGGGCCAGAGCCTTGTGGCGCGTCGGCGGGGCTTCCACTGGATGATAGCCATAGCGAGTCAACATACCCCCTCTGAGCTTTCCGATGACTCGGGAGCTCTTACCGGACGCACCGACATCCTTGAGGGGAACGGCAGAGACACGGCTCTTTCCAGCCTTGCGAACATAACTGTACGACTTGTGCGTCGGTGTGGCCGCCACGCGAATCACCTTTCTCGTTCGCCGCACAACGTAACTCTTTCTGAGCATGGTACTCTATGTTTCGAAAAAAATCAGACCTGATCGTATCCTTTTAAAAACATACGAAGCTTTCCTTCATTTGACGCACCAAAGTCAAACATATCACCATCAGTCACTCGGAGCTCGACCGTTTGATATCCATAGGTGTGTCTCAATTTTATAGTAGAATACAAAATGTGTATAGCGTAGCTCTTGAAATCTTTCACTTCGGTCAGGTGGTTATATCCCAATTTCAAAACAAAAACGTCTGTCAGTCCAAGGAAGGGTCCACAGGGCGCATCCTCCTCCGTGCCCCCATCTATATACCTCCAACCGTCACTCAATTTTATACTAGAAAACAAAAAAGGGATGGCTATGGAGGCACAGAGAGCGTCTAGGACGCTCATGGTCGGCGTCGAGGCGACAGAAAAATAGACAGTCTTCATGAGGTCGACACAGTATGCGGCTACATGAAGCTTTATAGGATTTCGGTCATACAATTCAGAAAATGTGATATCGTCACGGCCGGTCAATTTTTCACATGCCTTGGAAAGAATTGCCCGTATCTTTTTTGATGACACAAACCCATAGTCAGTCAGTAAAGTCTTTATACTAGGTTTCATTATACTCTTGATTGGTATATCCAATGATATATCGAGTATCTTCATGGGATCGCCATCGGATACACAATAAAGAAAACTCAAAAGACTTCCGGCCGAAGATCCAGAAATTTCTTCCAGATCGTCGAGCTGACCTTGTCTTTTCAATTTTGAAAGAGCACCTAAATAGGCGAAAAATCCCATAGCACCTGGGCCGACGACAAGGTGCTTCATCTAGTCATAGCCTAGAAAAATGTGGGAAACAATGAGCGAAGACTTGACCACAAGACGGCGAAGAGGATAGTATGGACCATGAGCGGGCCCTTGGAGAGGCCGAGGGCAACGAAGAGCACTCCAGGAACTATCAGGTCACTCTTAGTAATTGTGAATTTAAAACCAAAATTGATTGTGATCCAAAATAAAAACAAAAATAAATGAACCTGAAGAAACAGCCCGATAGGTGCCATTGACACGAGCCAAAAGAGGACTGTCGGGGCCAATACCTTTGGGCCAGTAAGGTCTATGACCATTTATATTGGTCGTATATAATTATTGGTCCATGCCACAAAATTTTGGATGGAAACTCTACTTGCGATCTCTGGAATTCTTGACATTTCGGACCACAGTAGTGCCTGAATACCCGTCGGTGTCATTTCAGAAAACCACCCGGACGGATACAAGATGAAATTTACAAACAAATTATACGTCGCTAGAGATTCTATATAATTTTCATCTAAATATGTGCGAAGAATCATCCAGCCGTTCAAAAGTTCTTGAGAACACATGTCTTGCCAGTCCTCTTCGCCAAGCTCTGGTCCCTCCAAATCCTCATCATCAGAATCCCATACCTGTTCGTATATATACGCATCTCTTGCGTATTCGTCATTGAGACCCATTATATTTATAAATTAAATGCTTCAGGTCTTTAAACCTGTTACAGACACGCTCTGCGTTTGTTTACGGGCCACGGAATCCTGTATGATATTCCAGACGGCTTCGACCTTTACTTCATCACCGTTAAAATAGCTCATTAGGCCCTTCTTAATGACTTCTTTTGTGATAGAACCTTTAGATACCTTTGTCTTCAGTTCGACTTTTACTTTATCTTGGACCCTAACGGTATCTATCTCATTCTGGGCCATGTGCTGAGTCACAAACGCGCGAAGATCCTTCTCGCGCTGGTTCAAAACGCCGAGATCTTTGCGCGCCGAGGAGAGTTGGGCTTTGAGAGCTACCCACTCGGTCATTGCGGATTTAAAATCCATTATGTTATTTTATTATGTAAAAAAAAGACACCATTTACGCATACTCATAGTCGATGTCGAAGCGGGGCCGCATGACATCGGGAGGTATCGTGCTGAGGTTAAAGATGGAAACGGGCGTGCGGGGATTGAGTGGCTCAGAGCGCTCCTGCTGGTTGCCGTTGCGGAGAACGCCACCGAGGGTCTCGGGATAGCCAATCTGGCTCCGGGGATCGAGGTAGTTCTGATTTCCTAGAATCTTGTCTGGGCTAAATTGCCCGAAATCCTCAGTCGCTACCACATCACGGGGAATCAGGCTGGCTGAGGAAACGACGCCAGAGTCGAAATCGCTCCGACTGACCATGGCTGGGGCGCCGGCCGACGCGGTATACCCCGGTACGGATCCTGAGCGACGCTTGGGCTGGGACATAAGGAGGAAAACAATGACGGCCAGAAGGGCCAATATGACAAGGCCCTTACGATTCATTTATTATTAACTGTCTATATTTTTTTGGCAAGTCAATCAAGGTAGTCAGTCGGATCCTCAACCTCATCTTCCGGCTCGTCTGAAAATAGATAGTCGGTCGGACGGGACTTGGGCTCCCCCCTGACACGGACCTGGAGGACCCTCCATACTGGCCCAAAAGACTTTTTCAGAAACCAAAGTCCTGAGAGCTCGAGAACGCAATCACACTTTGTTCCCTCCTTGACATCCTGGAGTTGAATTGAATTTTTCTGGGTATCGAATGCGAGAGAGACCACCTGACCCTTGATGGACGCGAGGCTCGCGCCGAGGACACCATCCGTCACGCTCTCCTGATAGGCCGCCACGATCGTGTCGTCCGACAAGTCGCGACCGAACCACTCAACTTTTGAGTTCTTTGCTCTGGTAATAATACCCTGGTCGATAGTCGAAAAAAGGTCAAAATCATCTGGAATCTTGAAAGAGACCGATTTGGACTCGAGAGAATCCTGAAGAACCAGACCATTCACCTGGTGGCGCCCCCCAGAAATTCGCAAAAAATATCGACCATCGGGTAGCTTCTGGGGCTTGGCATATTCCATTGTGTAGTATACATTAAATTAATCTTTATGTAGATTATGGGGAAGTGCTCGACTGACTTTGTCCTGAAGGATTGTATGTGCTTAGCTGACCCTTTTGATAAAACGTCCACAATGTGCGGCTACGTGTCAAAAATCGATTGGCAAGTCTACCCCTGCAGCCCTGGGTGTTGTGAGCCATCATGCAAGAACACGAATCCGGACATGTCTCGTCTCGAAGTCAGACCTTCGGGCGGGGTGTCTCTGCCGCCCGGATTTGCCCTTCACCTGCCGGTCACCGAGAATTTTGGGGCCCCTCCGAGCCGAAACATACTTTTGACTCTTTTGATACTCATTATTGTAATAATCGGCTTAAAGATTGAAAACTTATAGAAAATAAATGGCGTCTCTTGATACTCTCACGTCTGCGATCGAAGTCATCGACAAGGAGCTTCGATCTCTACGCAAGGATGTGCGCAAGATTAGGCAGCACATTGAGGATCCGACCGGCGAAAAGCGCGCGGTCAAGTCCCAGAACAACGGCTTCAACAAGCCACAGATTATCACAGAAGAGCTTCGCGCGTTTCTGAGCCTCCCGGAGAATGAGAAGATTTCTCGCTCTCAGGTCAATAAGCTTCTGAATAAGTATTACGAGACGCACGATTTGAAGAAGGGTCAGAATATTTCACTGAACGCCGAGCTCAAGAGCCTACTGCAAGTTCCCGATGGAGTCCAGCTCACGTTCCTGAATATGCAAAAGTATGTCAACCGCCATTATTTGAAAGAGACGCCTGTGGTGGCTGCTCCCGTCACGAAGGAAAAGAAGAGCCGCCCCAAGGTTGTCAAGGCTTAAAATAATAATCCTCATTCAATATAAATGTTAACACATTCCATAATAAATAAACTCATAGGCACAAAAATCAAAAATTTGGAATTGTATCAGCGCGCTTTCACGCACAAGAGCGCGCTGAAGCGATATGAAAATTTGACGGGCTCATATGAAACTCTTGAATTTATGGGAGATTCTGTCTTAGGTTTCGTCATCACTAAACACCTCTTTGATATGCACGAAAAGGAGCAAGAGGGATTTTTGACCCGAGCACGAACAAAGATGGTGCGAGGCAAAACGCTATGTGAAATCTCAAAAGCGCTCGGACTCGATGAATTGATCCTTATGGATGAAAAGGGTGAACGAAACGGTTGGAATACCAACGAGCACATTATGGAGGATGTTTTCGAGGCTTTGGTCGGGGCAATCTATCTTGATATCGGAATGGTTCATGCTAAGAAATTTATACTTGATTCGTTCACCAAAGTTACGACATCTCTCGTGGATGACAATTATAAGGATCAATTGATGCGATGGTGCCAGGCCCTGAAATATCCACTGCCAGACTACAAGGTTATCAATCAAGTGAACGGACAATTTCACATAACGGTCATAGTCGACGATATGATTTGTGGTCTAGGTATCTCAACGACCAAGAAACAGGCCGAGCAAAATGCCGCCGAAATAGTGCTTAAGACTGATCCACGTTTTAAGAATAAGAAAATTCCAGTCAATGCAGCCCGCCGAGATCCACCCGAGAGTCCGTGAATTGATCGGGCGAAAATACGCAGAACAAAGATCTGAGGAATGGTTAGAACTCAGAGAGAATATGATTACAGCGAGTGACGTTGCGAGCGCCATCGGAGAAAATCACTACGAATCTCCAGATGAATTTGTAAGAAAAAAGGTTCTTCGAACAAAATGGGCCGGAAATGCGGCGACGGCCCACGGGACAGAACTCGAGCCATTTGTCAGAGATCTCTACGACAAGACCTATGGGCGGAGATCACACGAGATTGGTCTGGTCCAACACAAGGATTATCCTTGGCTCGGGGGATCTGCAGACGGTATAACTGAAGATGGTCTCTTGATAGAAATAAAGTGCCCTTTGACTCGGAAAATTGAAAAAAAGGTTCCAAAATACTATGTTCCTCAGATTCAACTTTTATTGGAAATTACAGATTTGGAAGAATGTGACTTTATTCAATATAGACCAGGCGACCCTCCCGAATTTGTCGTTGTTCGTGTCTTGCGCGATCGTGAATGGTTCGCGAGATATTTGCCAGCCATGAAAGCCTGCTGGGAGCGCATCGTTCAAGGCTGGTCCAGAGGTTTGTGCGAGATTGTAGATGATTGTAATACGTATATTAAGATTAAAACTGTTTGTGAAATAGTAGACGATGTGCAAGCACAAACCCAAGTTCTTCAAGTGCCGCGAGTGTGAAGGGATGTTTTGTGCGCGCTGCATACAACTTGAGGTGCATGAATGCCCCAAGTTGGAAACACGTTCAAAAAATGAAAAAGATATTTTAGAAAAAAAACTTGTCAAGGTTGTTGCGGCCAAAGTGACGCCAATCTAGCGCGATAGACAAAACAGAAATACCAATAAGACCAATGCCAGAACCCATAGAAACGAATCTTCACGGATCTTGTCGCTTTTCTTCTTTATCCAGGACCAAGGCTGTCCTGGACGCATCCATGTCACTGTCCCGTCAGAATATTCAAACTTGCGGGCAGTGAATATACCATTTGGGGCATCTCCAGAAGCGATCGTTTTTAAATATACATTTCCGGAGAGATCGGCCGGCTTCACTCGGAGGTCATCGCTGTAGTCTGTTGGCGTCTCATCGATTGCATTTGTAACGGAACCATCAATGACTAGACCCTTGGGGAAGCCGCCCGAATTGACTCCAAAGTCGCCAGTCCAAGTTGATGGGTTAAACTTGTCTATTTGAAGACGGTCATCTATCATAAGCTCTGATGCCATTCTAAAATACACTCACATTATTTTTTGCATAGACTTTGGTCTGAATCTTTTTTCGATGGAGCTCCCACATTTCGTCCAGATCTACATCGAGCATATATGCCAGCTGAAAGAGATAACTAAATACATCACCCATTTCCATCTTCACGTCGGACCCATGATCTTTTTTGAGACCAGTCTTGCGGTAGAACCTCTGGTGTTGACGGATCGCGCTCGCGAGTTCACCATTTTCTTCTGTATATAACATCCATACAGCACTGATAGGCGCCTTGTCCCAACCTTTTTGCTTACACATATCTGCCGTCTCATCACGATATTTATTCATTGTTAATAGTTTAACGCTGGCCCGGTTTAAGTAACGATGTCATTTGTTGATACCAAACTTAAAATTGCTCGGAAGTTTATTACCGGCAGTGCTCGTGCTGATTGGTATGTCGATCGGTATAGGGTTCTCAGAAATGTCCCGCATGTATAAAAGTTGTTGGAGCAGGCCGGTCACGATCGTTCCGGACGCCCTGTGGACCACCTCTGCGTTGAACTCGGCGACCTGGGTCCTAACATCTCTATAAGGATCCTTGGCCATGTCGGTCCAGACGGTTCTCATCAGCGTCTCCAGATCCATCTGATTCTGGTTGTCAATATATTGCCCGGTCCTCTGATGAACCTTGTCCCGTATAGCCTTGTTTATGGCCTCTCTGTTAAACTCGGAAAAGAAGGCGTTTCCGAGAGGCGTGGGTGTAGTCCGACGAATCGGTCGCATCTCCATTGACATACTGCTACATAAAAAAGTAGGACATTGTAATGCTAATGAGGGTCATAAAACGTTCTGGAGATTATTCGCCTATGCTCTTCGACAAGGTCACGAAAAGGATATCAAAATTAAATGAGGCTCCAGAATTTCTTCCCCTCAAAGGAGTTCAGCCAGACAAGGTTGCTCAGAAGTGTTTTTCGGGAATGTATGACGGAATATCAACTTCAGAGATTGATAATCTGAGCGCTGAGGTCGCCATAGGCATGATCACTGATGATCCCGAGTATGAAATTCTTGCGACCCGAATTATAGTTTCAAATTTACAAAAGACGTGTCCCCTTACATTCAGTGATGCGATGCTCGCGCTGCATTCCCAGGGAATCGTCTCTCTAGAGACAATCAAGAATGTCTCTCTCAATATGGACACGTGGATCGTTCACTCGCGAGATTATCTTTTTAGCTATTTTGGGATCAAGACCCTTCAGAGGGGCTATCTCAATAATGGCGAGACGCCCCAGTATATGTTTATGAGGGTCGCCCTGGGTATTCACGGGGGAGATAGTGCCAGGGTTCGAGAGACATATGATCTCATGTCGACTCATTATTTCACACATGCAACGCCGACACTTTTCAACGCAGGGACTCCGCGACCCCAGATGAGTTCGTGTTTTCTAATCGCCATGAAAGATGATTCTATCGAAGGAATTTACGACACGCTCAAGGAGTGTGCGCAGATCTCAAAATGGTCGGGGGGTATCGGGATCCATTGTTCGAATGTTCGGGCCAGGGGAAGCCGAATCAAAGGGACAAATGGAATCGCAGATGGTATAATCCCTATGCTCCGCGTGTTCAACAACACGGCCCGGTATGTCAATCAAGGGGGTGGAAAGAGGAAGGGATCATTTGCAATTTATCTAGAACCGTGGCACGCGGATATTTTTGAATTTCTTGAATTGCGTCTGAATCAAGGGGACGAAGAGGCCCGGTGCCGCGATCTCTTCACGGCCCTCTGGATTCCGGACCTGTTTATGAAGCGCGTAGAGGAGGATGGCCCGTGGCACCTCATGTGCCCCGATGAATGCCCGGGCCTTCAGGACGTCTGGGGCACAGAATTTAACACATTGTACGATATGTATGTAGACCAAGGACGGTTCAAGAAGGAGGTCCGGGCTCGGGCCATATGGGACGCCATGCTCAAGAGTCAGATTGAGACTGGGACTCCCTACATGTCTTACAAGGATGCTGCGAATGCCAAGTCAAATCAAAAGAATATAGGCACTATCAAATCGAGCAATTTGTGCCAGGAAATAATGGAGGTCTCTACACCAGATGAGACGGCCGTATGCAATCTGGCTTCCCTGAGTCTTCCTGCATTCGTATCGAAGGTCGAAGGAACTCTTTCGTTTGACTATTCCAAGCTTCATGATATAACCCGGGTCGTTACCCGGAATTTGAATCGAGTCATTGATCGAAATTATTATCCAACAGAAGCTGCGCGAAAGTCTAACCTCAGGCACCGCCCGATTGCGATAGGAGTCCAGGGTCTGGCCGACGTCTTCATGATGCTCGGACTCGCCTTTGACGAACCCAAAGCCCGCAAGTTAAATTCTACAATTTTTGAATGCATCTATTATGCGGCCGTTTCAGAATCTTGCCTGTTGGCCCGAGAGGAAGGTATGTATGAGACATGCCGAGGATCACCCGCATTTTCTCGTCTCGAACTTCAGTTTGATTTATGGGGTGTAACTCCCACTATGAATTGGGACCCTCTGAAACGCGATATAAGTCAGTATGGTCTTCGCAACTCGCTCTTGGTCGCACCTATGCCTACCGCCTCCACGGCCCAGATTCTGGGAAACAACGAAGCATTCGAACCCTATACGACTAACATTTACTTGCGTCGGACATTGGCCGGAGAGTTTGTTATGGTAAACAAGCACCTCATCAAAGATCTTAAGAGTATAGGAAAATGGAACAAGACCGTCAAGACCGAAATTGTCCGGTCCGGTGGAAGCATTCAGGACCTCGATGTTCCAGAAAGGCTCAAGGAGATTTACAGGACTGTCTGGGAAATTCCGCAAAAATCTCTCATCGATATGAGCGCCGACAGGGGCGCATATGTAGATCAGTCACAGTCCCTCAATTTGTTTATAGAAAATCCAACTCTGGCGAAGCTCAGCTCCATGCATTTATATAGCTGGAAGAAGGGGCTCAAGACTGGGCTCTATTACTTGAGGACCAGAGCCAAGACCAAGGCTCAGCAAGTCACAGTGCCCCTCGCCCTCGCATGTTCCCTGGCAAACCCTGGGGCGTGCGATATGTGCTCGGGTTAATTGTATATCTAAATTTAATGGACCTGTGCTGGAAAAATTTGCCAGATGATATATTCTGGCACATGATACAATTCATCTCTGACATAGACACCCGCCGGGCATTCAAAGTTGGCCCGAAAAAGTTATCCATAGACAAAAATTTTGAATTCAGATCCGAAATTGTCTACAATAAAAAAACAAAAACAATGTGGGACCGAAGTGACCCTTCATGGATTCTCAGAAAGGGTATAGAATTTTCATCTTACCGACCAGAGGGTCTTTATATTTTCAATATGGGCTGGGACGAGTATGAATGGGAAATATACAGGCAAGATCAGGTCATATTCGGACCTATGGTTGCTACTACACATGTAATAATAGTAAATAAACAAATAAAATTCGTCTAGTCTATGGTCTCACCGCGTAAACTAGACCCTTCCAGAATAGTCACCATTGAAAAAAAGATGGATCATGATGGAATATTTTACAATTTAGAAACAAAATCTCTCCATACATTCCGGACAGGGTTTCATGTTGTGAGGAGACCTGTCGAAATTGCTTATATGGATGAATTTTTGACTCTCATCGGTGGGCTTCATCAAGAGGAGATATATTTTTCTTCAGGGGCCTATTTAATGACTCCAAATATTCATAGTCATTATCATATAGAGTTAAAGGTTAGACTAGTTGACCCAGCATGTGGTCTGACATAGATATAGACAGGATAGAGATCAAGCCGGGAACAAAGGACCGATTCTTTTATAATGGAAAGATTCTAAGGTTCCAGATTCCTCGGGGTCTTTGTATATGGGGCGTCTCTGCCTATAGTAGCCTGAATATCACTTTGCCGAGTCAAGAATTTGTAGATTGGTGGAAAAGGCTGGAGACTCACCTGTGCCCGCGCGATCCTTTCAGTTCGAACCTCAAGGGTCCCGACGAACTTCGACTCAAGATTGATCGAGCTACATATATTTTCGATGAAAATTCAAAACAGATCTTGCCCGAGGTAAAAGAGGGACTCTTTCGAGGGCACGAGCTGTCATGTCTGGTCGACGTAGAGTCGAACTATTTTTTTAACGGGTCGTGGGGGCTCGTGTGCCGAGCCGCCCAAATCAAGACCTATACACCTGATGAGCCGGTCGTGACAGAGGCTCCTGTATTTCAGAAAGGTCAATGTGCCTTTCTCTAGATGTGAAGCACAAGACTAGCAAATATACGAATGAAAAACAATAGTATACCCGCGACTCCAGTCCACAACATCGCTGATATAAATTTACGATTTCTCTTTTTTTTGTCTGAAAAATCTTTGTTCGAATTGAAACACTCAATGGCAATTGAGCTTGTCGCGACCATGAAAACAGCGAGGGTCAGAATGAGTATCCACGCGAGCATTTATATTTACTTGGAATAAATTTCACGGGCACGCTCGAGCAGCTTCCCCTGGACCAGGGCGAACCCGGTGATACCGAGTTCCTTCTTTGCCTTTGCGACCGCCTTTATCCATGGATTCTTCTTCTCATCCTTGGATTTGACCTTGCTAACAATTGAACCAGTCTTGGCGTCTTTCTTGAGGTCCTTCTTCTTGAGCCCCCCCGCCGTCTCTGTCGCGTTCCCGTGATAGACCTGAGCTCTAGAACCTATCGTCATTGTATTAAGTGTCAACATTTTAATTACACGGCAAATATCTTCTTCAAGGCGTGGATGGTGATCTTCGTTTTTGACGCATTAGGAACCTGTGTCGCTATCCGCTCGTCGTTCAGAATTTCCGCGCATACCTTGGCCTTGTCTTCTTGAAGCTTCATGATCGATTGTTCGACCGAGGGCATCTGCTCCTCACCCACATAAATGAGGCGCCGGACGACCACCTTTTGGGTCTGACCCGTGCGGTGCGCTCGCCCGATTGCCTGGAGCTCAGTCGCCGGGTTCCACGAAGGGCATGTAATGTAGACCCGGGTCGCCTCTTGAAGGTTGAGGCCTACGCCACCCGCCTTAATTTGTATCAAAAATACAGAAACAGGGCCAGTCTTGAATTCCTTGATCCTTTCGTCCCGATTTTCCTTGGAGACTGACCCGTCGATCCGAAGAACCTTGTGTCCGTTCGCTGTCAGGCGCTCCTGGATCTCATCCATTTCTCCCATAAATTGTGTAAACACCAATGTCTTTTCGTTTTTGACCTCACCGATCAATCGGATGAGTTCCTCCATCTTGCGGGATCGCCCGCACCACGGTTCAGGGTCAGTATCCTCCTTGAGCGCGAGGCCGTCGAGATAGAGCTGAGGCCAGGTCATCACTTGGCGCGCCCGTAAAAGACACTCGAGGAGTTCCATCTGGTGCAGGTTCTGATTTCCGTGTTTGACCACGTGACTCACGACCGCCTGACCGTTCTCGAACACTTTGCGATACAGCTCCTTTTCCTCATCATACATTTCGAGTTCGATATTCTGAAAGTCACACGGAGGAAGTTCGAGGCGGGCATTGTGCCGAGCGACATCGATCTTTGTTCGGCGCAATACGTATTTTTCCTTGACCTCGGTTGGGTAGCCCTGGACGACATCTTTTGGAATTCGAACAAATGAGCACAGAGCCACAAAATCCTTTATCGAGTTGAATATAGGCGTCCCGCTCACGACCCAGCGAATAGGGGCTCGGAGCGCCATGCACGCGATGTGACTCTTGCTTTTTCGGTTGCGAATTTCGTGACCTTCATCGAGGATAATTCGATCCCAATTGATTCCTAAAAGTTCGCACTGGGGAGAGCCTACCCGGTGGGGCAGAACAGAATATGGAGCCACGACCACATTGGGGATATTTGGTGGAAGGGCCCGCTTGGCCCCGTCAAAGGCGTGCGTTTTTAGAGAGGGCGCGAATCGAGCAATCTCGTCGCACCACTGGCCGACGATTGACTTTGGAACAATCACGAGCGTCCGTGGCTTTGGGTTCACCAACATCATTGCGATGAGCTGGACTGTTTTTCCTAGGCCCATTTCATCACAAAGAAAGCCACCCGGGCGCGTTACATCGGCCTCGCGCTCCACGAGCCACCTGAGGCCCTCGTGCTGGTAAGGCGAAATGAGGCGCGTCTTGAGTCCTGACATTTTCATGGTGCCTGGATCAGGGCTGTGAGTTTTCAAGCCTTGACATCACTTTTTTTCTGTCATACTACTAGGATATGGCGAATCAAGAATTGGTCCAAAAAATATCGAATATTGTTCGAAATCAGGTGAACCCGACGCAGGCCCTCCTCAATCTCAAAAAGACACAGAACATAGTACCGAGCATAGTCCAGATTATACAAAGGGCACCGAGCGGCCCTGAGGCCAAGGCCCTCGTGAGCGCCGCGCCCTCTTCAGATATTGTCAATTCTATTTCAAAATTGATAGCAAACGGTACGGTCCTGCCGAAGAATCTGTCCGGCCCTCTGGTCACACGGGCTGTCAAAAACGCCCCAGAGGATACGGTCATATCCATACTCAAGGGGGGGCTCGGGAAAAACGCAGCCCTCTCTGCTGCGGATGCAATTTCTAGCAATTTTATTTCAAAATTAGTGACGAAAAAAACTCAACTCACAAAAAATATTTCAAACACTATGGCTCAGCGTATAGTAAAAAATCAATCGGCTGAAAATATAATGGCGGTCATGAGGGGAGCCCTCGGGAAGGATGTCGCCCTCGCGGCTTCAAAATTGAAAAAAGAAAATATAAATGAAAGAATTCGAGAAATAAAATACGAATATTCACCATCCAAGAGAGCTCGTCTCATAGGTGACCTTTTGAGGTCCCTTCCAAAAAATTCAGAGAGACGCAAGAGCGTCTCGGGTCTGGCAATAAATGATATCAGAAATGCTCGGAACAAAATGACACTCTCCAATTTTGTATCAAATTTGGGAAAGGTTAATAATTCAAATATAAAAAAGGTAATACTCGAACAGATGCGACGCGTTTCTAGACCGGCCTCGGGAGGACGCCCGACCAACTCAAACATGAATAACCTTCGTAGAATTCATTCACGAATTGAAGGGGGCGCCCCTCCATCGAGTTACGGAGTCCCACGCCTGCCGAACAACTCTGGAGCCTTGCGCCGACTGCCGAACAACTCTGGAGCCTTGCGCCGACTGCCGAACAACTCTGGAGCCTTGCAGCGCCTGCCGAATTCTGGGAACCATACAAAGGCCCTCGAGACGATCGCTATGGTGCCGGGAGGTGTTCCTGAAGTAGCCATCGCGGCCGAGGCTCTCAACGAGACGAACGGGAATGTAAAACAGGCTATAGAAATAAAAGGTGCTAGCCCCGCAGCTGTAGAGGCGGTTCAAAAACTCGGCGGACCAGAAAATGCACTGAAACATATACGAACGAGAAAACTCAATAAAGTTTTGGATTCAATTAAGAAACAAAAATTAATATCAATCATAGCTCATAATATTACAAAGACGAATAATATCCATCCCGATGATGAGAAGCGCAAAACATATTACAAAAAGATTATAAAGTCATACATTCTCAAGAGACCATTTGCAGACATTGTGAAAAAGGCTGCACGAAAAAAGCGTCATGTCAAGGCTTAAACTCCATAGTCCATCCAGTTACAAACTAAAAATGGACGCACCTCATACAACATTTGCTTATATTTTGAAACTCAATTCGTTTCGTGAATCGATCATTAAAGACAAGGAAAGACCAGAGCCATCATGGGTCAGAGTGACTACGATCACGATGTGTTCCAAGTTTTTGCAGGCAATCGACATGGCTAAATTTCGTGAAAATTTCACAAAGTTGGGTTCGGTGACGGTCCGCCAAAAGGGCTCTCGGTTTAGAGGGTTCGAGTGGAAGATGAAGGAGACTGCATTCTATAACCAAGTAACTATTGGCTATCAGGACCAGTATTCAAGAAAAAGCATCAAGATTTTTCCTAATGGTTCGATACAGGTCGCTGGGTGCTCTGACCTTTTCGACTGTCGGCGGATCCTCAAACAACTTTCCTTTATTCTGCACGTCGTGCTCGACACAGAAGAAGACATACCGATTGGAGAAATTGGGGTAAAGATGATAAATACGAATTTCTCATTAAATTGCTCGGTCAATCTACATAAAGTTATAAAGGCCTTTGGGGACCCGACAAAATTCAAAGTTACGTTTGATCCTGACAGATATAGCGCAGTCAAGGTCAAGTTTGTTCCGGTGGTAGGTATGAAGCAAGTGACCGCGAGCATCTTCAGCACCGGTAAGATAATAGTGACCGGGGCGCAGACTCTCGACGAAATAGCCCATTCGTATGAAATCATAAACAGGGTGATCACGAAAGATGTTCTTGTTCGACCTGTCGCAACCCCCGAGCTATTTGATACGATTCTAGGAGCTCGATTTCAAGAATGGGTAGATGTGTTGCGGAAATAAAATGTAATTGAATAGTAAATGTCCCAGCGTATGGGTATGGCCGATGGCCGGTGTCTCACGTCCTATGAGTCGTCAAAAATTATGAATGACACGCTCATGCTCAATCAGGGTATTGCTTTCCAGGACAATTACAGATATAGAACATATCTTCAGAACACCTCGCTTGAGGGTCTGAATCTTCCACTCAAGAACGCCGCCTGCCGCACGTCTCTCCCCAAGCCTCTTGTTGAGGATGAATAAAGAGTCTCGACCTATATACTATATGACTATAGTCATTGACGGGACTATTGGTGCCGGCAAGACGACCCAACTCGACTTGCTCGAAAAGAAAGGTTTTTCCGTTCACCGAGAGCCCATAGACCAATGGCCTCTCGAAGAATTTTATAATGATCCGAGACGCTGGGCGTTCTATTTTCACATGGTCATTTTCATGACTGAAAATCCCCGGTGTCAAATCCATGAGAGATCTATACTGAGTGCTCGATGGGTATTTTGGGAGATTCTCTTCAGAAAAGAACTCGTGACCCATATGGAACACAATACCTATGCCGCGTATTTTGAAAAGTTCAAATGGTTCCCAGAAAAGTATATATTTCTCAAAAAGTCCCCAGAAAGAGCATACCAACACATACAGACCAGAGGCCAGAGCGGAGACTCCAAGGTTAGTCTCGAATATCTCAAAGAACTCGACGCACAATATGAAACTTTTCTGGTCTCACTGCCGTGTAAAGTCTACATAGTTGATGCTGAACGCTCGGCTGAGGAAATTCACGAAGAAATTATTCGTATCATATCATAGTATGAATTGTTCGTCGGTGACTTTAGGAGGTAAAAAATGCAGACAGAAAGCGGTCGAAGACGGAAAGTGTCGGGCCCACATGACTCACACCTGCACTATATGCCTAGAATTGACAAAGAGATCTGATAAAAGGCTAAAGTGTAAGCACATGTTTCATGACAAGTGTATAATACAATGGTTCGAAACGAGTATCGAATGCCCGACATGTCGAATGGAACAAGATGACGATCCTATTGTTATTTTTAAGAAAAATGTAGAAGAGAATATTCGTGAAAAATACAGAGATGCGATCAGATCGCTTGAGGTTGACCTGGCCCGGGCACGCCGGCGCGCCGCGGTCACTCAAAATTAATACAGAACAAATAGTATGGCCGATAAAAGACGATGCGGATCCCAGACTTTATCAGGTCATCCGTGCAACCAAATTCCTGGGGAAGGCCAAGAGAGGTGCTGGCAACATCGAGGCCCTCAATGTTCTGTATGCCTCTCTTGCATTGGGGGCCAAAGTAAAACGAGAAAACTCGATTGTACTCACGAATTTCATGAAAAATGTCTGACGCGTTGGAAGGCGAGTTGCACTGGGCCCGATCCTACGTGTCCCATGTGCCGAACGCCATTCGACGTGCCGAGTTATAGGTGCCGACTCATAATAGAGCGCACGAGCGATGCTTCACGGACCACGACTGATTTTGAATCTTCAAATATAAATGAAATTATGTCCGGATTCGGTATCGACCTGCGTCAACTCGTTCCAGGTCAAGGTCGGTTCTTGACCGATATACATTTTGACATAGATGCAGGTGAGTCACTCGGGGAAGTTCTCAGAGAGCTCGGTTTACCTGAACCACGTTAGACCCTGTATGAGCGAAACCCCGTCGGACGGCATAGGCCGAACAAAAGGTTGTGTAGTGATATCCGGGAGTATAGTTCCGATTGGCTTTACGCGGGTCCGTGATCGTATTGCCCGACGCGTCGACTATGAGAGGCCCCCCGGCCCAGCCCGTCTTGTGACTCCACAATTTTACAGGAAAATCAATAACTTTTCCAGGAACGAGCTTGGGTGCTTTTGTGAGTGTAGAATATTTATTCAGGACTCGGAGCTCGGTGTTATTATTGGCGACCCGACCGTCAGTCGGCGTGATAGGTCTGCGAGACTTTAGAAGAGCCTCTTTAATTACACTTGGTTTGACCCGAAAGAACTTAGCGAGAGACGGTATAGTGTCGCCTCGTCTAATTTTGTATCGAATTCCAGAAATTTCTTTATACCAATGAAAATCACCAGTAGTGTTTCCAAAGTCATTCGAAGGCGCCACAAAACACATGACCTTGTAAAATCCTCTTTTAGGTTTGGCATTAGGGTTTTTCATTTTGTAAACGTTTCCGGGGTTGTCACCGAGGACCCGTCGGGCAATTCCAGCACAGGTTGTAAACTTCAGTCCGGTCGCCAGGTTTCCAGACGCGTCGCCAGGAACGCTTTTCGTCGTTCGTTTATTTGAATATGAGCCCAACGCGTAGTCATAGCAATTATCATGAACGACTCCCTTTGTTCCCCAGGGGGCCCATGTATATTTAGGGGCCCATGGATTCATCTTACTATTATATAGTTTTTTTCCTAGCTAATAATAAAATGTTGGATCTGATGCACTCAAAGAACACAGCCGATGCTCTATATAAATTTCTTATCATTATGCTCTATATTCTTATTTTGACCTTTTTCCTTCGCTTCCTATGGAACCAGTCGCTGGTCCCTCACGTGACGATACTCAAGCCTGTCGACTCCCTCTGGCACACGTTCCTGCTGGCAATCGCCGTCGCAGCCTTCAGATGTTAGAAGGTGAAGGATAGGTGCTCGGCGGGCCAAGCTCAGTGTAGCCCGTCTTGACCTTGTCATCAATCAGAAGCGTCGGAAAGCTCTCGACAAAGTCGGGGCAGGTTCCGTCGCGACAATCTACAAAAGTATACGGGAAACCGTTCTCTGTCAGGTATTTCTCTTGCTTGACACACCACGGACACTCCTTCGAGCCATAGACTATGATGTTCCCGACAGATGCTGGCGTGATTTCATTGGCATCCATAAAAGACCGAGCCTTATGGAGCACGAGCAATATGACGATCAGAACGAGAAGGCCGAGAATTATATCCTTGCCCTTGATCTTCATTTATTTTTAGCGGATAAAATCTTTCTGGCGATCTCATTCTTCGACCGTAGTCCTGTGATTGGAATCTTATGGCGGACCGCGAGGTTCTTTACTTGTTGGAGCGTCACGGTCGAGCCGTCTACATAGACCCAGCGACCCGCCTTCCCTAACATCTTGATTCTCCCAGACATTGGACTCTTTTTAAGGTTAGAAAACGGAACATTCGTGACGACCATCTTCTTTGGCGGCGAAGCAACCTTTGCCTTTTTCACGAGGAGTATCACTGGTGCCTTTTTTATCGCAGGAAGAACTATCGGCCCAGAAGCCTTTTTAACAGGCTGGATGGGACCTTTGAGGGCCAGCTCACGCTTAAGCTGTTCGATCGCGACATTTCGCGCCTTGGACCAGGCTGTCTGAAAATAATTAGGGTCATCTGGGTTCGTCCCTGATTTTTTGCCATTTTTAGTCCAAATATTTGTCACCATTTTGTTAAATGCGTTCGTCTTGAGAAGAGCCGGAGGGACCTTGACGTCGCGCCACCCTGGAGGACTCGGCGTTTTCGCGAGTCTTTTCAGCCGTCTCTTTGCCGCCTGAAGGTTCAGGGACGTCGGCCGGACCACGCGAGCCCGACGTATCTTGCGCCCGGCTCGTATCAAATTTTCTGCTTTGATGAAAGGGCTCGGAACCTTTTCAATCTTGCCAATCTTTCGTAGACGCATTTTGGCAGTCATCAAATTTTGTTCCGAAAATGGAAGAATCCGTAAAAGCTCAGGTATATCCGGAAGCTTCGGGCAAGGATCCGCATATTTCAGCCGCCACTCTGACACGTGAATATCTTTCTCCCCGCGATACCCAGAAGGCACCGCACGATCCAGGAATTTAAGAGTCTTGCGATATCTCATTGGCTGTTTCATGACATAGTATCGAATTTCATTCAATAATAGGTGATGGTCGTATCTCACGTCAGTCTTGGGTCCGACACCCCAAAATGAGGCAGTCTGTGTCCCGTTGGCAGAATTGACCGCAGGGTTCGTACCATTCTTCTTGAGCCTAGACCAACCAAAATCACCAATGAGCCAATTTCCATTATTCAGAAATACATTCTCAAGATGCAGATCATTGTGACGAAACTCTGGATATTTTTCACGAATCTTCATAAGAGTATCGAGAATTGATAGAACTCCTGATAGCATTTGGCTGTCAGATAAAGACTCGAGTTTCTTGGAAAGATTCCCGCCATCACACCACTGCATAGTGATGATGGCCTGCTTGGACTTGTCGTAGTGGGCTGAATTTTGGACGTTTTTCATATCAATCTCATTTGGACTAATGAAATTATCGCATCGTAGAATATCATACACATTGACGACCCCCTTGGGAGCCACTGAGCAGACAGCTTTTTGTATTTTAAATTCAACATCAGATGGCTGAGGCTCTTTGCGCTTGGCTGCAAGTAAGTCTCGTGGAATGATCTTTATGGCAAATTTCTTTTTTCCGTTAAAGGCGAAATATACAATGCCTTGGCGACCCTTTCCGATAGGCTCGAAGGTTTTAAGCGTCGAACGAAAATCACACGGAGTTGGATCAGGCTTTAAAAAAGGGAGGTTAGTCGGAAGCGGCTTTAAAAAATTTTTCATATTTTTTGTAGAACTAAACCGCATATACCCACCGGGGACACCTAGCGGATACGTTCCATTTGGGTTCATAATAATTTTTGTACCTCTCTTGCGACGAGTTGGCGCGTTTGGGTGTGCTAAAAGCCAATTTCGTGCCTGAAATTTTGTAAGAATTGTTTTAGGAACATTTATTTCGCGACTTCCTGAATTATTTTTGCGAAATACATAGTGTCTATCGGGGAGTTTTACAAGTTGAAATTCTTTCTTTTGTATCCAATCCATTTACTATATTACAAATATTATTTACTCATCGTCTACGCTGACAGTCTCATCCTCATCCTCATCTGGAGCGTTCAGAAAAGCGCAGGGCTTGAGCTTGTTGGTCGCGGCAAAGAGGACCTGGTGAACCCGAACAGAGACCCCAACACCAGCCGGAGTGCGCCAGATCTGATTGAGCTCGATGATTGCATTCAGAGACTGACCCTTCTCGACTGTTGTCAGAGGCACCGGCTGGCGCTGGTGGTTGTAAGCCTCGGTGACAATAGAACCATCTTTGGGATTTGTGATAACCTTGAGGTTCAGGGTAGGGGAATAGCCCTCTTTGGAGCTTGGCTTCACCGGACTCTTATACATACCCTCAGAGATAACCTCGCGACTCATGCGCTTTCCTAGAAGCTCCTCGGAGTGCTCTGTGATATAGTCAAGAACACGCGCGTCAAAATTTGAGAAGGCCTCGAGAATCTCCGGCTTGTCGAGACTCAATGGAAGCGAGTAACTCACGCGACCAGATGACTCATCCTTGTATTCGCTCAGGCCAAACGGTGCACGCATCGCTGGTAGCTGGAAAATAAGCTTCTGCCCGATCACAGAGTTGAGGTAGACCACCTTGCCACCCTTGGTATTCTTGCGGACATCGCTGAAAGTCACATCAGAAGGGTTGAAACTGGAGAACATCGAGAGAGCCATTTTTTTCTTCTACCTTCTACACGTCTTCAGCCTTTATGTAGCGTCTACGTCACATATTTTCTTACCATATTCTAAGAATGGGGGCAAGGTTCAGCCAAGTCGGAATTTTAAAACCGGCAGATGCGCTCGAAATGCAAAAGATGGCCGCTTCAGATACACTCAAAAATTCTCTAAAAAATTACATAAAGGCCTATAATGCTCTTCCTCTGGATAAAAGAAGTCGGGCAAACATACAGAATTTACTCAATACCAGAGGAGTCAACAATATTTCATACAAAAATAGGCTAGGCACATCTATCGCAGGAGTCGTGTCAGCATCGCGAAGAGCCAACGCGGCCGCGACGAGCGCCGTCATCGGGGTCAAGCCCCAAATGCCAGCCGCGGTGTCCGTCAACAATGCGACCCGCAAATTGAATGAACTCAATACCTACATGAGTTCAATAAATGGCAATGCCAATAGATATTCAGGCAGAAATTCCGGAAATAACAGAAGGATCAACGCCTCCAGGCCGGGAGGTCCTAAATACGCAAACTTTTTCACGCGCCTGAACGCTCGCCAGCTCCCAAACGGAGGGCCGAGGAATTATGAGAGACCCCCACTCGTAAACATCAGCAACTGGGCCCGGCAGCCAGTGACTCGCTCGACCGCCCCAGGAAATTATGAACTTCGGTGAAAAAAATGTAGCCAGATATTACCAAATGAATTTCCATATGAAAAATATGCTCATGCTTTTCATTGTGTTCTTTATTGTAGCAAACCCAATGACCTTCAAGATCGTTCGCTCGATCCTAGGAAGCTGGGTCGCGAGCGCCGACGGCCTGCCGACCACCGCCGGCCTGCTTCTGCATGCCTTGGTCTACATCCTCGTGGTCCACTTTGCGTACCGCCTGGTCATGGGCCGCAAGATGTCTACTTTTTCCGATGTCCCCGGAGATATAGACGAGGCTAACGCTTAGATATTTTATATGCAAATAGTAAATGATTATTCATATTATCTTTTTCATGCTCCTCGCAAGTCCTTTCATGTTTAGACTCACCAGCGGGCTCTTGGGGTCCTGGATCGCGAATAGCGATGGCTTGCCTACTATAGCCGGTCTCTTCTTGCACGCCATAGTTTTCATTATCGTGACCCATGTCAAAATCTCAGTATTTAGCTCAAGAGATGACGCAGACGATCAGTCAAATAGAAATTATCAAAAAAATAGATTCCTAGTGACTTAAAAGAAAAGTTACTTGATAATATATGATGTTTAAGTTTTTAACATCTCTGTTCGCCACCCAAAGTGTACGTCGCTTTGGGCCCCCGAGCCCTGTTCTCGGAAGACCGTCTCCTCCGAGTCCAGGTCTTTTAGGAACGCCCAGTCCTCCGATGCCAGGTCTTTTAGGAACGCCCAGTCCTCCGATGCCACCATCACCATCACCATCACTAGTTTCAGGAACTGTTATATCATGCTTGAGTATCAACACTGTTTGTAATAATCTGGGATTTGAAAATTGTCTGCTTTTAGATGATACTAAATTTGTCATGGCTTTGGAAATATCGTGTGGATATCGACACGGAGATGCGATACTAATTAACGGAACTCTAATAGAAGTCGGAGAGTCGGGCTGTTATGAATTTGTTAATGTAACTGAATGTCAAATTGACCACGGTCTCATACCGTTGTCTAGTTTTGGTACAATAGAACAATGTGGTGATGATTATTACGAGTATTGTTTAGTTGATTTATTAAATGGTCGTACATTTCCTATTGAAAATATTTGTGAAGAAGCTTTGAAAAATAACGTATTTTACTTTATTGGGGAAATAAATGAAATAAATACAATATATCTACGCAGTTGTTGGACCCCCGAGCGACTTAATATTGACGAGTATATAAGAACGGATTTTGATACACTTGAAAATCTCAAGAATATCGTTGGTGGTGATGACACAAATAACAAATTGTTTCAGAAAAATATATATGTTGAAGACGATCTTAAATATATTCGTGACCGAGTAAAATCTATTGAAAGTAAAATTGATGAAATTTTTATTAAAAACCTGTAAATGAGTCTCTGATTAAAAATCTGAATCAAACCGAATATCGTCTCCTTCTGATACCATGTGTTTTGAGTAATCTCCGACTCTTTTCTCGAAGAAATTAGTCTTTCCCTCGAGACTTATCGACTCCATCCAATCAAATGGATTTTGAGAACCGTATATGGCCGGTTCTCCAAATTGCATAATGAGTCGATCTGCGACAAATTCTATATATCTCATCATTTCGGTCGAATCCATTCCGATGAGCTTACATGGGAGCGCCTCGGTTATAAACTCGCGTTCTATATCCACGGCGCTCTCGACTATTGAACGTATTTCAGATGATGGACACTTCTCTTGGAGGTGACTATACAGAGTCACTGCAAATTCTTGATGGAGGCCCTCGTCCCTAGAAATCAGTTCGTTGCTGAAAGAGAGACCTGGCATGAGACCCCGCTTCTTGAGCCAGAATATGGCACAGAAAGAGCCCGAAAAGAACAGACCCTCCACGCACGCAAAGGCTACGAGCCGCTGAGCAAACGATGCTCCAGGTGAAATCCAGCGGAGGGCCCATTCTGCCTTTCTCTTTACAGCGGGCACAGTCTCTATGGCCCTAAATAGACTATCTTTCTCTACTGGATCTTTCACAAGTTTATCAATCATCAAAGAGTAAGTCTCGCCATGAATGCTCTCGTTGAATCCCTGATACGCATAGAATGATCGCGCCTCTGGAATCTGGACCTCTTTCGTGAAATTTAGTTCTAAATTCTCAAACACAATTCCATCTGAAGAAGCGAAAAAGGCGAGGACCGTCTTGATGAAGTGGCGTTCAGAGTCAGAGAGGCGCTCCCAGTCCTTGAGGTCCGCACCGAGATCAATCTCCTCGACAGTCCAGAAGCTACTTATCGCTTTTTTATACAGAGCCCACAAGTCTGGATATCTGATTGGAAATGTCGTGAACCTGGAGAGATTCGGAGCGAGGATAGGGTCTGTCATGTTATCTTATAAAGGATACACAGCTTTATTGCTGAATGGATATACTGAAACGGACCGCTCTCCGCCTCAAGCTACACAAGGTTACGGGAACGGCCGTCCAATATGCTGTGCTTCTGAAGAAAATCATTGACAAAAAGGGTTTTCTGACCGAATGTGTCAAGGGTTTTTGTATAATACCCGAAACTCGGGAAGTTTGCGTGCATTACTGGGTCCGCGTCGATCCTGGGCTCGACCTGGATCTAGCATTTGAATTGGCGAAGCTCAGGGATCCTGAGTTGAAGTCTCTGAATCCCGTGCTTGTCGAACAGCTTCCACCTGGATTGGAGGTGACGGCTCAGGATCCCGAGAATGAACGTCAATATTTACTCTATCAAGAAGACCCCAAAGCCTTTTGGTCCCAGTTTGGTCTAAGTGATTTTTGAGTTCTTTTTGGATTGGATTTGCTTGTTCTATAGCCGCGTTGAATTCTGTAAATGAATCAGACAAAAATCCTTGACCGTCTGAAAGTCGGTTCTCAGGAAATATACTAAGTTCCTTAGATATCTTGAGAGAGAGGCGTTTCATAAGGATCGATGATCGAAGTGCGTTCGACATCTTTTCATTCACTTTTAGATAGAGTTGCACGGAACCTACGACCCCTGTTCCAGCCGAAAGGACGGCGTTCATTATACTTACGTATTTTTGAGGAACGAATGGGACCAGAACAATAGCTATTAGAGAATTTACGGCCGATACGATGAGTATAGGAATATTAAATTTTGATGATAATTTATTGTAATATATGTATTCCTTGTTAAAGTGTTTGTAGTATACACCACATTGTTTTTCAAGATTTTCGAGAAACTTTTCTTCGTCTTGAGTCCACGTCATACTATTAATTAGAAAAAGCAAGTGCGGCCATACCGCTCTGAACCTGTAGGATGTTGTAGTTTACTGCATATATAATCTGGTTGGGCGTGCCTGCAGTCGATTTAAGTGTCGATACAACCTCGACCTTTTCGATTCTGGAAAAGTTGCACGTTCCGCTCGGCTGGTGCTCTTCAGGCTTGAGGGCGAAAGAGTAGACGTAAATTCCTGGGTATGGCGTTCCTGAATGGTACCGGAAGGGCTGATATTGATTGAAATATTTCCCAGACTGTAGTTCGAACCTTGGCTGGTTGTTGAATAGTATGTTGAAATTAGAGAGCGGGGCCTGAACTGCCACATTTGCTGCGCCAACAGCGCTTATAGATGATCCGTCCTCAGACCATGTCGGGGAACTACTTGATCCTGCAGCGATAAATGGTCGCCCAGCCAATCCTGGTATCATACCATTTGTTGGCAGACAACTTATTATAGGGAAAATTCCAGAACCATTAGGGGCGCAAAAGTTCCACATGTTATATAGAGCGGTTCCGGGCTGTTGATAGCACCAGATGAGTTCCTTCACCGGATGATTAAAATATACCCGAGTTGGAGTTGTGGACGGTATTATTATAGATTGCTGGACCTGCTCGATCAGGTATTCGTGCGTGCCCTGAGCCAGGCGTCTGCGCTCTTCGACATCTATATATACATAATTAGACCACATGTTTACGGTTCCTGTAAAATAGTTTGTGAAATCAGGAGTTAAATAAAGATCTAAACGGACCTCGTGGTTTTGGAGCGCGACCAGTGGCAAAAAGAGTCCTGGATTTTTGCAGAAAAAAAAGAGGAGAGGTAAAATAACTGTTCCAGTGAGTGTCGTTGCTGGAAAAGACGTCATCTTTCCGTATCCAGACTTGCGAGACTCATCGAGAAAGCATTCAGACCATAGTCTCCACCAGCTCTGGTAATGTCTGTCAATCAGGTTTCCTCCGATAACAAAATCAATTTGGGTAAATGCTCTTTCAGCTATCCAGCATGTATCTCTCGTCGTGCCATCGTTGGTCGAGGTCGGCCCAAGAGTTCCACTCGTCGTCACTGGAAGCTCTATCCACGTATCTCCGAGCAAATCCCCGAAACGCCCGACGACCGCTGAAATTTTTGAACTATTCGTAAATGTTCCGTTTATGTTCTGCTTTATGGCCTCCATGGCGAAGTTTGTATGACGCTTGTAGACTGCCTGGAAAAAGGTAACCTTGGGCTGGCCCGTGAGATACACATCCTGGGCTCCATACGCTACTATCTGGGCGAGTCCTCCAGCCATTTATATATGAAAATAAAATTAGTTTGCAAATGCAAGCCCGGCCATACCGCTCTTTATACGGAGAACATTATAGTTTACGGCAAAAAGTTGTTGATTTGTAGGGAGATACATCGTGGATTTCAACTGAACGACCAGGGTCTGGTCGACTATGCGCGAAAAATTACACGTTCCACTCGGCTGATGGGCTTCTGGGTCGAGTGCAAAAGAGTATGTGTATATCCCAACATATGGTGTCCCGGAATGATATTTAAAAGGCTGATATTGATTGAAATATTTTCCAGTCTGGGATTGAAAACGATCTTGATTATTGAAAAGAATTTTCGCTGTTAAAAGCGGTCCTTTGGCTTCTTCAGTAGGTATTTTGTCAGTTACTAAAGGAGACCCGCAAAAATGAGGAAGTGTTGGCTCTATGACATTTTTTAATGTAAGTGTTGCAATTGATGAATATCCGTCAGTAGAAAAGTCCCAAAGTGTAGAGTTTGCCGGATCTGTATAACACCATATGAGCTCCTTCACTGGATGGTTAAATGCCAGAGGAATTTTGGTTTCTGATTTCGAAGTCATGCTGTAGCTTCCGGCATACTGAACCTGTTCTATCAGGTATTCATGACTATTTGAACCGAAGAGAGCCCTCTCATGAGTATCGAGAAACACGTAATTTATCCATATATTTGGAGGTCCGGTGAAATATGTAGAATAATTATCAGCGACATGGAAATTTATATAAATTTCATGATTTTGTAAAGCTATTAGGGGTAGGAATAAACCTTCATTTCTGCAAAAAAAGAACAGTAGAGGTAAATAGACGAATCCATAATCTGCTGGTTGATTTCCGGGATAGCTTGTCATTTTACCCCAGTTAATCTTTTTGGTATAGTTCAAAAAACATTCAGACCATAACCGCCACCATACTTTATAGTGCGTGTCTATGACTTGACCTCCAATGACGAGTTCAACCTTTTTTAACGCATTCTCTGCTACCCAGCACAACTGCTGGGGAGAGGTAAGTATCGTCTGATTTTGGGAAGGCAGCTCGAGCCATATGTCTCCGAGCAGATCCCCCCGGCGATCGATTTTTATGCTCGATACAAGACCATTTGAGAATGAAAATTGAGAATCATGTTTTGTGGCCTCCATTGTAAAACTCGTGTGGCGTTTGTAGACCGCCTGGAAGAAGGTGACTTTAGGCTCGCCCGTGAGGTGAAGATCCTGGGCTCCATATGCTACAAGTTGCAACAGACCTCCACCGGCCATTTATATATCAAAAGAATTTTGTATCGGCTACAATCTCCACGATATCTCTGACTCGTGCCGGAAGTCGACCTTTGGCGCCTCTATAAATCATATTGAAAATAGGGTTAGAATGTGTTATACATATTTTTTCAAGCAGTCCCTTTTCGGGTCTAATTTCAGACATTAGGTGTATAAGATGGATGGCCGTCTCGGCGTTCAATTTTGAAAGGGGCACGTCCTTTAAATTGAGCTCTATGATCTCACTGAGTCCATTTTTGACTACATAGTCGTCAAGCTGTTGAATGATCGGCCGAACTTCATTCATAAATAGGGTCGCATCTTCTGGAGTTTTTGGCTGACGCTCTATATATCGAGCCCCCAGAAACTCTATGACGAGTTTGGAGCCCCTCGGATAAAAAACGAGGAGATCGCTCATTGTGTTTTTTAGGCCCTATTTTTTTAAGTTGGTCTTGTAAATGAAGCTCGAGCTGTTCGTTTTGTTTTTGACCTACATTGTTTTCCAATTTCTGAGAAATTTTCAGAGAATCATATGGATCGTGGTCCCTGTATGTGTCATCCGGTTTGGACCAGAGCATATCAGGTCGGTCCTGCTCGGTATCATCACCTGGAATATACTCGATGCGTTCGAATTTTACTCTAAAAATGAAGATGAATATAAATGCACGCCTATTGCGTCAATCTTGAAAAGCGAAAAGACCGACGACGAGATGTCCGAGCAGAGTTCGACAGAGAAGGACTTGCCGTTGAATTCTTCCGGGCAACCGACGGGCGAGTCGGAACCCCTTCAGGAATCTACGTCACACCATCAGAATACGGATGTTCTATGAGTCACACACGGATCTGGAAGGACATTGTCGAAAAGGGTCACGCTCTCGCCCTGATCATGGAGGATGACGTCCGGCTTATTCCCAATTTTAAAACAAAATTGCAGCAGATTCTGGAAGAGGCAAAAAGTATTCCATGGGATATTATTCACCTTGGTCCACTCATACCAATTTTCAAACAAAATGTATCAGAGTCCCTCTATGAAGGACAGCCGCTCGGAACTCACGCCTACCTGATACGTCTCGAGTGTGCTCGTAAAATTTATCCGTTCGACCCGAGTCTCATGAAGGTCTCGGTCGATTTCCAACTCAATAGGTTTCCTATAAAAATTTTATGCACTTATGAAACACTCGCAAAACAGGTTTCTATGGAGGACGCCCCGCTCGTGGGCCTTATGAAGTCAGCCTTCGAAGGAGACATTGGCCTCGACCGAACATATGACCTAAATTACTTCATCCGTTATGCATTCCAGAAATTCGGAATCATCATCGCTCTCCTCGTCTCCTTTGTAATCTTGATTTTGATCCGGAATTAGTTGGACCATGTTACGCATGAAGGGCGGAAGGAGCCCACGGACCGCCACGAGAAGCGAGCCAGCCAACGTTCCTCCCCCAGCGATTTCACATTTTGAAAGTAAAATACAATCCTTGGTGTGCTCGTAAATATTCCAGATGACCTTCATCATAATGACCGGCTTGAGTTTCTTGATTTTTATCCCGGACAGGTCAGTAGTACATACTTGGGTCATGCCATGATTCTTGCATAATTCCTGTATCTGGTCGAGAATAGGATAAAGAGACTGGCAAAATGCATCGACATCCTCTTTTCTAGTGGGCTGATATTCTATAAATGGACCCATCAATATCGTTACGTTGAGTATTTTTGCATCAAAATCAGGATTGAAACGCAACCACTCCATTCCTGAGTATTTATTATTTTATAAAAACAGTCATATCACGTATTTCTTTGGGGACTATTCGAAAGAGTAATTTGAATATAAAATGAGCCTTGAGAACTTCTACCCGTCTGAGAAGCCCGTCGTGTTTTGTATATTCAATCATTTCCTGGACCATTTTCAAGAGTGAGGCAAATAGCCTAGGACCGACACCTGACATATTAAAAGTTATCACGACATCATATGCCTTGATACGTATCTCATCTGATAATCTCTTGAGATCATCTACTGTAACATCCTTACAGGTCGCAACATTGAAAGTCACATTGGCTGAACCTTTATCATCCAATGTGAATTCCATATAGTATAATACGATTTTTGCACCAGGTGGGGTTCGAACCCACGCGCTCATGAGAGCACCAGATCTTAAGTCTGGCTCCTTAGACCAACTCGGACACTGATGCTTTGGCGACCATGGTGGGGCTCGAACCCACAACCTCTTGCTTAGAAGGCAAGTGCACTATCCAATTGTGCTACATGGCCGTTATGTCCCCGGCGAGGCTCGAACTCGCGACTTTCAGCTCATAAGACTGACGCTCTAACCAACTGAGCTACGGGGACGTATAGGGCGTTTTCACGCCCCAATAAGATCACGTCTTTTTTCTTTAATACAAGTAAGTATGATTCATCTCGTAAGATTATTTGGAATTGCATGGGTCGGTGCACTGTCATTTGCATTTGCTTTCCTGGTCTCACGGATCCTTGACAATTTTACTCCAAAATTGAAAAAAGACAGACCAAAGTGGTTGACGTTTCTGGAAGTCTCGGTCCAGTTTGCCATAGTGGCCGTGATAGTCTACATGGCTCGAGGACTTATAAAGAAGATCCCCTTCCCTCTAGAGGGCACGGCCGGATATATTCACTCAAACCTGGGCGAACTCCGAAGCTTGCCCTTGATGGTCTTTATAATTATGTTTTTCCAGGTAAAGACCCAGGAGAAGATGCGTTTTCTGACGGACAATATCTGAAGCACTCCCAGAGGTGCGTCGATCTCTTACTGATCCTTGAAAACTCGTCAATCGTGTAGTCATCTCCCATGGAGCGATTGCACTTCGCGCAGATGGGCCTGAGGTTGTCTATGGCCAACGTTCCTCCTTTACTCTCGGGTATATTATGACCCGTTTCAAAATCAAACACGGTTATCATATTTTCACACCACGAAACAAGACATTTGTGTTCGAATTTTCTTCCGACCCAGGTCCTCCAGACCTGCTCGCGAATCGCCTTAGGTATCTTCGCCTTAACCATTTGTTGGTTCAATGAATATATCTTTATAAAGGGTATGAAGGCATAATACATATGGCGGCTCTTTTCGAAGAATTGACAAAGACGAAAAGTCTGCGATTCATCGCCGATAAATTGAACCTGTGTGTCGGGACCGTGAAAAGGTGGCAAGAGTTGAAAAGTGTTCCAGAACAGTATACTTTTGACCTTTTGAAACTTCTCGAACGACAAATAGATTATGGAGAGTTTACGTGCAAGGTCAAGGACCAATTTTTCACTCCAAAAAATGTCGCCGAGCACTGCTGGAAAGTTTTCAATACTTTGATAGATTCATCCGGATATACATTTATAGAACCTTCGGCCGGCGATGGAAGTTTTATGAAACTTTTGCCGCTTGGATCCATAGGCCTCGATATAGAGCCAAGGGTCGACGGTCTTTTGCGACAAGACTTTCTACTTTGGAAACCCGATACGGGAAAATATATAGTCTTCGGGAACCCTCCGTTCGGTCTTAGAGGTCATTTGGCCCTGCAATTCATCAACCATTCGGCTACCTTTGCCGATTATGTATGTTTCATACTTCCTCAACTCTTCGAGAGCGACGGAAAAGGTTCACCTAGAAAGCGCGTCAGGGGCCTGAACCTCGTTCATAGTGAAAATATATCCGCCTCATTTCACACACCCGACAAAACTTGCGTAAAGGTAAACGGCGTCTTCCAGATTTGGTCAAAGCACAAGACCAACTCGGCCTATACCATTCATGGACCGAACGAGGCACTTCGGGTCTATTCTCTCTCAGACGGCGGGACGATCGCGACGACTCGAAACAAGGCTATGCTCGATCAGTGCGACATATATCTACCATCGACATGTTTCGGTCGCGAAAATATGCGAGTCTACAATACATTCGAAGAACTTCCGAACGAAAAAGGATATGGAATTGTATTTAATAACAAAAATATGATTGGGCGGGCTCGTGACATATGCTGGGCCGATGTAGCTTTTTTATCGACCAACTCGGCTCTGAATCTAAGAACTTCTCTCATAGAGGGACAATTTTTGACTGAATAAACTGCCCTATTACCTCGAGGCTCGTCTCTGCTCCAATCTTTAGAGTAATATCTGGATTTTTCAAATTTACTTCACCAAAGTCAAATTTGAAAACATCAGTAGTCCCTTTGCGAAGATGTGGCTTTCGACCTATTATGGGGTGACGAATTGTCATATCAAATGTAGGAAGTATAGTCAAATATATATGGTCCGGAGCAACATCGACAAAAAAATGATATTCACAACCTGTTCCCCTGAGATTTTCATGCTGAAAACATTTTTGAACGCCAAGTCGTGCAGTCTTGACCTCGATCTTGCGTCCACGTATAATAATATCATACGTACCATCGGTCGAATTTTTGTCGTCCCAAGTATAGGCGTGTTCGATTTTATTTCGCTGACATATAGTTGCTATAAAATGCTCGCCAACCTTTCCTGAATGATCTGGTCCCAGAAAGAGTATGTCTTCGAACATAGAACCGAACCACGCCTTTTGGGACATTTTCTGAATTTGAAAGCGCTCATCAATGAAATGTCGAAGAATAGACGTCATTTTTGTCTGGATCACTTGTTTTTTCTGTGCCAAGGCGAGACATTACACGTTTTTTGAAACGGAGCAAGACGCTTCAAAAAACGCTCCCAGCAGGGATTGAACCTGCGACATTCAGATTAACAGTCTGACGCTCTAACCATCTGAGCTATGAGAGCTCGGAAAGGTATTCGCCGTTTTTAAAGAGGTGGCTCCCCCTCAACTCAGCCTTTTAACGACTTGCCTAGGTCGAGTGCTCCCGGCAGGACTTGAACCTGCGCCTTCGAACTACTAATTCTCATCTAAGCGATAACTTTAGCACATGGAGACCATAGCCTTACATATGTCGACGCCCGGTAGGCCCTGCAAATGGCGTGACTGGGCGAGACATCGATGGACACAAAGTGGCACGACGACATGTCCTCTATGCCACTGATGCTCACCCAGCCACACTCATTCGCAAGGTCCGGACTGAAATCAACCTAGAATTTAGGAACTAATAGTTCGATGCTCCACCTACAAAGCTACGGGAGCGCTCCTCCCCCCAAAGCATTTTTACGACTTACTTAGGTCAAGTCATAGAGAAAATACGCTTCGCACCTATACACGCCGTCCTGCACCCCGGGCACGAGTCCTTGTTCTGAGTCCGCATCCAGCATCCGTCGCATATAACATGTCCGCATGGTTCGATGAATAAGTCAACAAGTCGATCCATACATACAAAACATGTAAAACGGGCGTACCTTTCAGAATTCGTATCCATCAAAATCTTCTTCATAGCCTCAACTTGTCCGGCCGCCTCCCCACATTGTAGAGTCAGGGTCGAGATACCCTCTTCTGACTCGTGCTTGTCTATTATACCAGAGAGCTTTTCTTTTAAGCCATCAGAACTTACATTATCTAGAACCATCTTAATAATATGTATTTCATCTCGCTTTGATTGGAGCATATGAGTTAACTGTGCGAGTTTTGTTCGGGCCTGTGAAAATTCAGTTTTAAATTTTATCAATTCTGTTTCAAAATCAGTCCATTTTTGATCGAGCTGACAGGGAATCAATGGTGGCGCTGCGTCAAATAAAAGACTTTCGACTATATATCCAAAGTTCATATTGTATAAAATACGCGCAACTTTTATCTATACTATTAATAAATGCTCGCATATATGTTAATTTTAGTTGTGGCCCTCATGGTCCTCTTATTTGGTCTCCAGGACTTTTTCGAGACCAACACGAGACAGACGCCCGCTTTGGCCCTACGTGCGACTTGCACCATGATGGCCGGTGTTTTTCTCGTGTATTTTTGGTTCATGAGCGTCTCCGCGGGGAACAGCACACCGGCCTATCCTCCAGCTTATTTTTAAAGAATTCATAGATCGAAGCCAATGATTCAGACTCGCCAAAGGGGTTCCCTATACCTAGGAGAACCGTCTTGAGGTCGCTCAAATTGACGTCATATCGCAAGACGAGGTCTTCAACCGGGCCCAGGTCGCTCGTATATATCTTCGACTTGACTGCATGCATAATTCGAGCGAGTTCCCTCTCCCGGGCAGAGTCCAAAAAAATATCCATTCACTATATAAATGGCCCATCTCTTCTTTATATTTGCGATGTTATTCGTGCTGCTTCTCGGTGGTCTCAGCATCGCCGACTTCGTTCAAGGATCGACAAAGGAGGGGACGTTCGGACAGCAGTATTTCGCGCTCATATACCTACTAATGGCGCTCGGTCTCGGAATAGCCGCCCTAGTTTGAAAAGGCCAGACCTCCCATACCTGACTGTATTCTCAAGATGTTATAATTGACTGCAAAAATCTTCTGCACAGCAGTTGTATAATTTCCTTTTAAATTGAAGAGGACCTGGGCGTTGTCTATTCTGGAAAAGTTGCATGTGCCGCTCGGTTGGTGGCTTTCGGGCTCGAGTGCGAACGAATAACAGTAAATTCCTGGATAAGGAGCCCCTGAATGATACTGATAGGGCTGATACTGATTGAAATATTTCCCGGACTGCTCCTTGAATCTGTCCTGCCCGTTCAGGATCAGCTTGAAGTCGTAGAGAGGTCCGACCTCGCATCTTGAAGTAACATTCGAAGAGCCCTCCTCGACCCATCCATAAAAGATATTACCGGCCGGTATAGGACTGCTAAAATGATTAGCTATAGTGGGAACTCCTATGGCGTTTGGTCGAGCAGACACAAATTCTACCGGATTAGACGTGCATGTAATATTAACAGTCGAAACATTCGAAGAAAAGTTCCACATACCATTGGGATTTCCTATAATGTCAGCCTGCTGGTAGCACCATATGAGTTCTTTGACTGGGTGATTAAGTGAGAGACGTATCATCTGCGAGACTTTTGAGGCTGTAGCAACTGCTCCCGCGGTCGGGGGCGAAAGCGAGTCGCCCCCGGTGTGCTGGACCTGCTCTATGAGATACTCGTGGCCCTTCTGGGCGAATCGCCGGCGCTCATCAGTATCCAGATAGACATAGTTGGCCCAGACTTCGAACGTGGCAGCACCCCCACTGGTCCCGAAATAGTTATTGAAATTTGGAGCAATATCAAAATCGAGCCGGACCTCGTGATACTGTAGAGCGATGAGCGGAAGATAGAGGCCGGGGTGACGGTTAAAAAAGAAGAGCAGAGGAAGGTAGACGCTCGGAAGATTCACACTATCTAGATAGGTTATAGGGCTCGTTGTCATTTTTCCATAATTTAACTTCTTAGATTCAGAAAGAAAGAGTTCAGAATAGAGGCGCCACCATACCTGGTAGTGTTTGTCTATGCGCTGCCCCCCGATGGTCAGTTCGATATCTGTGAGAGCCCGTTCGGCGACCCAGTTCGTATCGAACACTGTATTGTTTGATGTCACGTTGCTCACAGTAGGCTGCAGGCGAACATACATGTCGCCGACAAGGTCTCCGTTTCTGGCTATGGTCACGGACACTCTCGAATTGTTCGCCGCAGACCCGTTCACCGTCTGTTGTATATTTTCCATAGCAAAATTGGTATGGCGCTGATAGATTGCCTGAAAGAATGTAATCTTTGGTTGGCCTGTAAGATATATGTCCTGTGCCCCATAGGCCACGAGCTGCATAAGACCTCCAGCCATTCTAACATCTAGTCAGAAAAAAACAGAGCCTGCGTTTTCGCAAATTTTGAATTTTCTTCCTAAATAGCACAATGTCTCGCAACCGACCCCCAACCCCAGTGGAAGAGGATGAAGAGATGGAGGAGGAGTACGAGGAGGGAGTCGATATTTTTGACGCCCTCGGCAGTCTTCTGGCGACAGAGGATGGCGATACGATCGCTATGAGTCTTCAGAAGATTGCGACCCAGCTCGAGATGCACAATAAGATCATGGTAAAACTTCTGGCGAGTATCAACAAAATGACACCTGCTTAAAAAACTGTGGCGCAATACTAATAATGGCCCACGCAATTACACCCGAACATGCTGAAGAGATTCGGGCCGCAAATCAAAATACCGAAATTAACACATGGTCAGTAGCTGACATTGAATCACATTTGACAAAGGCCGAGACCGACGCTGGGTTTCACGTTCGCGGAAACTCACTGGCGGCCGACAAGGCCTGGGCCTTTGTCCTATTTCCAGAGCAGCAGGAGCGTGATGCTGACAGATATCCGCGAAACTATGAATCAGAACACGTAAAACTCCGCAAAGATAGGTTCATCAACACCTGCCGCATGGTTATGACCCGTATCGATACGCTCGACCTGAACCGTCAGGCCAGCAAGGATGTGAATTCTGACGAGTTTACACTTGAATTTCGGGTCCGTCGACTGATTGTCGATCGTCAGGAGATGTTTGACCAGTATAAACTCTGGGAGCGCCGTTCCCAGCGGATCAATAACCCGACACTGGCCATCGATAACAACGATACGAGTCTCCGGGATGACGAGTCCATTTCACCTTATCAGAAACTTTTGCTCTACCTCCTGAAGAAGGCGTATGACGAGGGCTATCGCCGATATCGAGACAAGTGCTGCATACAGATCCGAAACACTCGAGCCTGGAGGCCCGTCCAGGAGATTAAGGATTTTGTATACGATATGACTCAGAAAGAGGATAATCCAGAGATGTGGAAAAATCTAACGAGCCGAGGGTCTCTCGTGACAGACGTCGTCCGGCACCTCACAAATTGCCGGGATTTTCAGTTTCTAGAGATAAAAAAAGACCGTCACACGTGGTCTTTCCAGAACGGTCTGCTGGCCGGAAAAGATTGGAACTCAGAAACTAACCAATACAAGATCAAGTTTTACAGGTATAATACCAAGGACTTTCGGGAACTCGATCCGACCCTTGTGTCTTGTAAGTATTTTGATCTAGAATTCGATCCATATGAGGAACTGGATGATTGGTGGGACATTCCGACGCCCAACATGCAAAAGGTTCTCGAGTATCAAAAGTTCGAGGTCGATGTTTCAAAATGGATGTATGTATTCATCGGTCGTCTTTGTTTCGAGGTAAATGAATTAGACGGCTGGCAAGTGATTCCATTTCTCAAGGGTATCGCGCGCTCTGGTAAGTCGACACTCATCACCAAGGTCTGCCGCAAGTTTTACGAGTGTGAAGATGTCGCGACGCTCTCAAATAATATCGAGAAAAAGTTTGGTCTGTCGAGTATCTGTAACGGGTTTCTGTTTGTGAGCCCTGAAATCAAGGGCGACCTGCAGCTCGAACAGGCAGAGTTCCAGTCGCTCGTCTCTGGCGAGGATTTGTCGATCGCTCGTAAAAACGAAAAGGCTCTGAGTCTCCAATGGAAGGTTCCGGGTATCTTGGGCGGAAACGAGGTTCCTAATTGGAAAGACAACTCAGGATCTATTTTGAGACGTCTGGCGACATGGAATTTTAGTCGCCAAATCGCCTCTGATGTTGCTGACCCACATTTGGACGAGAAGCTCGAGGCTGAGATGCCCGCAATCATGTGCAAGTGCCTTCGGGCATATCTTGATTACGCTCATAAATACGCCGACAAGGATATCTGGAATGTATTGCCAAAATATTTCAAGATGGTCCAGAGCCAGGTTGCGACCGTCACGAACGCACTCCAGCATTTCCTGTGTTCGGAGAAGTTCAAGTTTGGCCCGGATCTCTTCGTTCCTCAAAGGGTGTTTGTCGAACAGTTCAATCAACACTGCAAGGAGAACAATCTGGGAATACACAAGTTCAATCAGGATTTTTACGCTGGTCCCTTCAGTTCTAAGGAACTTGAAGTCAGGTCAGACTCGCGCATATACAACGGGTCGGCCTATTCGACTCAACCGTTCATCTTTGGGGTGGACTTTGCGACCAGAGAATAAAATAACATTACATATAATATATGCAGGAAAACTTCAGTGAAAATACAGGGATCGGACCCGGTATCAAGTTTTCAAAAACAAAGGTCGTAAGTAGTATAGCAATTTTGAAATTTAAACCAAAATTCATTCTAGAGGACACTGTAGAAAAGTTTAAGGAGGTTTCAGGCTATGTGTCATTTACTAAAAAACCAGTCATCCGATATACAAAGGAACGCGGCTGGTTCGGGAACCCAAAGGGGGTGCGTTATATCACAGCCAAGACTGACGCGTTCACAGTCATACTGACCGAAGATAGTATACAGGTCAATGGGTTAGGGAACTACAAGGATGCGTACAAGCTCTGCGTGGAGAATGATTGGGCCCCTCCGAGTCTCCTCGAACAAAAGCCACAATTTAAGGTTATAAATTGTATCTTTAACATCAATAAGAAAATATCTCTTGAGACTTTGGCCCAAGAGTTGAATGAAAAACTCCCAAAGGGTATGCTGGCCCAAAAAGTTGATTATGATTTTGATCCAGAATTGAAGGTTACATTCCCGTCCCTAAAGATTAGAATAAAGAAGTTGACATTCCAGGTTTTTTCAAACGGAACAGTTCTTTTTACGGGAATAAAGACGATGAATGATATCGATCTTCCTAAGGAGCTCTTCAGACAGTTTTTCACAAAGTATCACGTCGACGACGCGATCGTTTTGCCCTTTAAGCCACTTACTGAAATTCCTGGCAGAAACTCGAACAATAGGACTACGACGCGTCTCGCCTCGAGATACCCGAGCGCCGGAACGTGGGACCGGCTCGTATCGCCTGTGCCACCTGGGTATTACATCCGCCCGGGAACTGACGGCAAGCCGCGCCTCTATGTCTATCAATATTTCATCCAACTTCAGGAAGGTCCAGCAATTTTGGATCCTAAAGGAAAAGTAAATCTCAAGGCTGTGGCTCCAAAAGTCGTTAAGGCTTTCGAAGAGGTCAAACGGCCCATACCAGAGTCGACTCGGCGAGTCTTCCGGGAGGCTGGATTTCCTCTTGAAAAATATGAAGGTCGAGAGATCAAGACAAAACCTGGACTGAAGAACCGCCGGGCGCCCAGCTGGAATGCGGTCGACCCGAACGGTCTAAAATATGTTAGACCAGGGCCGGGCCAGCAGCCCTACTGGTTCAAAAAACCCAAGCGCCTATATGACGGGCGCAAGACTGTCCTCGCGTCATATGCCAAGGCGGGTCGAAATATACCGGAACCCGTCCGCAAAATGTTTAGAATTAAAGAGACGAACGAGGAAGCGCGGCCGAGCCACCTGGTTGCCATGGGGCTCAACAAGGTCCTCAGAATCAACGATCGTCAGGCAACTCGGCTCACGAAGGCAGAACTCTTGGAGATTGCCCGGAATATGGAGATACCCGAGGTCGGGGAGTCGTCGAGCCCTGGAACGATCATGGCGTATATACAGAAAAAGGCTGGCGTAAAAAATATACCAATTAAGAATTTTAATATAGAATTGAAAGGAACAAAATATTTTTTTAGAAATGATGGACATGTAGAAAAGACAAAGGGGGGGAAGAGAACCGTCATTGAGTGGAAGCACATACCGGGCCCAATGCAGAACGCGCTGGCGAAAGCCTTCCTACCGGCATCAGAGCACAACGCCTATGACGCACTCGGCCCCAACAAGTTTACGGCCCTACTGGCCTGGAAGTTTTCAAAGAAGCAGCCCAGCCCGAAAGCCACGTCCGCTTCGAGCGCCTCGTCGAGCGTCTCGACACCCAACCTTTCGAATGTATATTCTGACTTAAAATACAATGCTCTTGTCCGAAAACAGTTTGGAAAATACTTTAGAAATGAAAATTCAAATAATTTTCAGAAGGAAGTGAACACGCTACCGAAGGGTGTTCGTGGAAAGCCACTGCAGAAAAACATAAACAAAAAACTCAAAGAGTTTGTGACAAACAGAGTGGGACCTCGCATCACAGCCAACCTAAGATCAAACTATGAAAAATTGATAAACGTTCCAAATTGGCTACCGAACAACATGAAGGGTCCATATAAAAAGGCACTCTTGAACATAGCCACCGGTGCTAATAAACCGGGCCCGAAGAAGGTCAAAGAACTCATGAAGGTCTGGCTCAACACTCACCTTCCGAGAACGGGCCATGCCGCATATGAATACGAGAATATGACAACCGGGCAGATCGTCAAGGTCCCCGCGACGAGCACCCCTGTACGAGGTAAGTTCAAAGTTCCTAAAAAGATTGTACCGGCCAAGATAAAGGAACGCAAACCTACCGATCAGTCAAAATATTATGTTTCTAAAATTCCATTCACTCACAATACTGAAAATATTCGGAACGCCATGATAAATCTTGGATTAAATACCAAAATTGGTCACACATGGAACGAGCTCGCCAAGGCTGGACTGAACACAAAGTTCAAATCGGTCTGGATGAAGCACCTCAATGGGTCTGAGAAACGGAAATAATGTCAAAAACCTTGTGAAGGATATTGAAAAGTTCAGTCTTGTTTTTAATCTTTGAAGGGTCTACAATTTCGAGTTCAATTTGGTAGCTCGTGTCATCGTCAGAATCCTTGTCGTCAGGCGTCCCTTTGACGACGGTCAGATCGATCGACAAATTCTTCCGAACAAAGGACCAACGTTCCTTTGACCGCTGACGAGTGCTCGTCTCTTCGCCGTCATACTCGAACGGTTCCTCTGTAGAAATTCCGAGGCGAACATCTAGGTGAGAATCACCCAGAGATACATCATCAATTTGGACCCGCTTCTTCACCTGACCGACCTGCTCCTCGGTCGTCTCATCGATCGTCAAGCGCTTGTCGCCCTGAAAATAATAGACGGTCGCCAAGGTCTTATTGAAAGACTCCCAGCCGGAGTATTTATCGAGAGCCCGAAGAACCTTGTGAAAAGTCTCTTGACCTACATTCGTATCGAACGCACTTCCAAGAGACCTGCCGAATCGGATCTCAATTTCGGCGCCAGTCTGAGCGTGCTTTTCAATAATGCTAGACCACTTATTGAAAAGTTCGCGGGACATTGGGTGTGCGTTCATAGCAATCTCCATTTTGGTTTAGAGATTATAAGATTCTACTCTCTAATATGAGAGGACTTCTGAACCTAGGTAACACTTGCTTTTTTAACACTGCCATTCAGTGTCTGGCTCACGTTCCACCCCTGACAAAACACTTTTTTGAGACAGAATTGACAACAGATTGTAAAATAACTCTGGAATATCAAAAAGTTGTCAAGAAACTTTTTCTAAAAGGAATAGATGATCCGGTCGACCCATCTGATTTACTGCGAGAATTTAGAATAAAATTTCCTTCATTTAATAACCAGAATCAGCATGACGCTCAAGAGGTTATTTTTTACTTTATTGATATTTTTGAAAAATCCATAAAGACTGACATATTTAACGGTTCTGAAACGCAAGAGGTTGTGTTTCCGGACGGTAAAAAGTCTCAAAAGACTGCATTCACGACAGTATTTCTAGACGTGAATGGCCCGAGTCGACTCGAGGACCTTGTGAAAGAGCGTGAAAAGTGGGTCGGTATAAAGGATTACATAGACGATTCGAGAAAACAGCATCACGTAGCGGCAATTTCTACCCGGGTCGAAACCTGGCCTAGGATTGTGAGCTTTTCCTTTTCAATGTATGAAGTCAAATTTCCGATTGAAATTCCTTTTCATTTCCTTGGGCGGAAACTTTTTGCGTGTATCATACATCATGGAATACAGCAAGGAGGGCACTACGCCCTCCTGGTTCTCAGGGATGGCAAGTGGTTCATAAAAGATGATGAGTCGGTCATAGAAGTCCCTACGCCGGCAGAGATGAAAGGGGTGTTCTATATGGTTCTCTACCGATAATTTCATCCAATTGTATATTTTCTCTCAAATTTACTATAGTTCTGTAATAGGTCCGACGATTATTGGCATGAGTTTTGTCTGTCCGGACCTTTTCTATGAACCAGCCGGTCGGTCCATATCCGCATTCGACGATGGTCCCATCAGGTAAAGAGCTCGGCACATGAAGCTCTGACTCTTTGTAAGGTATGCCTTTGTCTTGGACGTATAGATATTTTCCCAATTTTAATTGAAAATCAATAGTTATTCGTTCCCTCGGCTTCCACTTGAACATAGTCTCATGAGTGCCTAGACGTATCGGCTCGTTGACCGGTGTCAACACGACACCATCAGTCTCATATTCGAACGCGTCAAGGTGAGGCAAATCCCTGGCTCGTTCGAGAGGATACATAATTTTCACTCGAATTTCGAAAGGAGCCCCCGCAGTCTTGATGATAGTCTTGACGAGGGCCCTCGTCTTTTCGAGGCGCGTCGTCAAGGGCTGTTCCCTCAGATCTTCTCCTTTTATCCGTACAGCATCATACACAATGTATACCCACTTTTTAGTTTTTAATTCAACAAGCTCACCATCGAGTAAAGTATCCTTTGGTACACGCAATGATGGGACCCGTGTCACATGCATTGCGCGATTCATTATAAAAAGACCATCTGGTATACTCGCGAGTATATACCGAACGCCGTCCGTCTTTTCGCATATGAGATATGGCTGTATATCAAAAAGTCCAAAGTGTCTTCTCTCGATGGAGACTGGCTGGGGTCCCGGGAAATGCGGACCCCATGATGTTTTTATAAACTCTTGCATGTTTTTTTAATGTGTTAATTCTCTAAGGTTATACCGCTGGTCTCAAGGATGTTTCCTATGCATTCATGAGTGTAGTGACATATAATATTTGCCTCTGACATGACACCAATTTTCACACCTGATTGCTTGAACGTCTCAAACGAAAAGTCATTCGTCTTTTTAGACACGAGTTTTGAATCCATGAGCCAGACGCGAGCTGCTGTCTGCTCGCACTCGTAGAGACCCGGTCCGAGCTTTTTACCGACGGTCGTGTCGAAAGAGAGCCCGCGCTGCTCAGCATTTTCAGAACTCCCCTGCAAGGTTTTCTGGGCGAACATCTTCCAATCGATGCCCTCAACCACTGTAGGAAAGACGAGAATATGGAGACCGGACGGAAGAGGTTCTATAATCTTTAAAGTCATTTCTCTGTCTAAATTGGTACCATAATCCATCCAAAAAATACGATCACCGGTCTTCATCAATTTTTTGAGTTTTGATTTGTCCTCAACAAAATGGCATGTAATTTGATCTGAAATTTGACCAAGATGCAAGAGTGTATGAAGGGTCGTACAGCATATGGATTTATTCCGGGTCTGCATACATACGTGAATCATCTACAGTGTCAAGAATTTTCCGCCTTAAGTCGATCCTCGAGTATTCCGTTAAATCTTATATTTCCAATATGACCAAGAGTAGCGGTTACATCTGCATAAATTGCGCCGCCAATCTTCTGCCACCGACGACAAAATGCATAATCCTCTGAAAGATATCGGTGATCCACTGGATCTATCATACAGTCGAACACGGCACAATATGTTTCGAGATCTCGATTCATATGATCGTTATTACACGTTAATTCAGGATAGGCCCGAAACATTTTGTCAAATACGCTCCTTTTAATCATCATGCACCCAGTCGGCCCATCAAGAACCTCCGCAAATCCGTTAACTATAGGAGTCGTCGAGCCTTTAAAATTAAGGACCAAAGCGGACGCCGCCCTATTGAGATCTCGGCCTGAATCTGCCCGGGCGGTCTCCTCGGCCTTGTGCCACATGATGCCTTTCTTCGGGTAGGACGCGACGGTTACCTCATGGTCGGCTTGTATGAAACGAATAATAGTGTGTGGGTCAAAATGAATATCAGCATCTATAAAAAGAAAGTGAGTCGCATTAGGATACTTCTGATAGAACCGTGCGGCCGATACGTTTCGGGCCCGATGCACGAGGGACTCATTCTCGGTCGTGTCGAATATTACGCGCACTCCTACATTGGAACATAGTTTCTGAAGCTTAAACATAGATTTGGCAAAACTACTTAGACAAATTCCACCGTAACATGGTGTGCTTACATAGAGCATCATTACATATGCGACTCACGACTCTTTTAAGTTTGATAAAATAGCTTCTATCTTTCCCAATGTCGGGACGGAGATCTCGCAAATCTTGCAAAGTTCAGAACGCGAAGGAGCTCCGGAAATGTCCTTGAGAACCCGCGCCAGAACAGCGCACGCTATAGCCTTTGGTGTTCGGCCCATCAGCTCCACGTGTTCTTCGAGCTTCTTGCACTCCTTCACGACCTTCATCTTGATCCTCCCACGCTCCCCATCTGGTATATTCCGTATAGAATTAAACAATCTGCTGATGAGGTCAGAAGGCGTCGTCACGTGAACTATAGATTCCGGAATCTGTTCCTGATACATTTCGAATGTTCTCGAAATATCTCTCGGAGGAATCCCAAAGGCTTCTGCAATTTCGCGAGTCGTCCGGGCCACGCCAGACTCACGGCACGCCTGGAAGATGCAGTTTGCTTTGATCCCGTTACGGACCGCGCCCCGAGTCAAGACAGACTCGGTAAAGGCTTTATATTTCACTTTTGCCGAATACATGACAACTTCAGGCAAATTCAGAGTGTCTTTACCGACCTTGTCGAGCTGCGCGTACGCGTGAAACAGTGCCCGATCCTTGTGATTCATGCACGAATGGAGGTTTATGCGGGCCAACTTTTTCTGGGCCCACGAGGCACTCCGAGCCACGGTCATATATGTTGTCCGGCCCCAGGCTTCTGAGAAGTGATCAGTGTTTACGGGAGCGCCGACTCTGGACGGGTCAACATCGGTATCGGCGCCAGACTTCCACTCGGGTTCTTCTGATATGTAGGACTCGTCGACGCGACCACATTCCGAACATGTAGGAAGATCAACGATTACTTTTTGGCCTCCACAAATTTCACATATAAATTCGCTTCCAGAACATATCAGCGATTCTTCGACATGCTTGAGACTATCAAAAACGAGCCAGGCCCGAGCAATAGTCTCATCCATGATTTTGGATCAAGGGGGTTTTGAATTATCTATGCATGACATGACGCTTTTTCTGTATCCTTGGTAGCCAGAAATTTTTTGAGAGATGATATAATTTTTGGATTCATCTTGCCATCTGGGCTGAGGTAGTTGAACGTGTCGACATCATGGTCGTGAACCCAATATTCATTTAAAATTTGAAATGAATTTAATTCTATGTATTTTCGGAGAACACACAGGGCTTCATAGGTGAGGGTCATTCCCGGAGGAGACCTTGATATGAGGCCCTTTATCCTCTTGGAGCGCATGCAGCCGTTCTGATACTTGGTCCACAACGAGCCGGGACGAAGTTTTCCAGACAATCTGTGATCTATTTCCACCGACGGGACAACGCATCCAAAGAAATTATGATAGACCATGAGCTCCCAGTTGCCTTCATACATTTTAGAATCAAATAGGGCAGCGTCACTGAAGGACTCTGTGACCCTGACGAGAAAGTCCATGTCGGCACCCGTGGTGTCTATGTAATTTTCTTGTAAAATTGAAAGTATATTTCCAGGCTCAGACAGAAGATCCCCTATGAACCTGGTGGGTGACAGGTCAGAGTCACGACTCACAAGAGAGACCACAAAATCCTTCGGACTCTGAAAATCATCCCAATAGTCAGACTTGAAAGATATGCTTTGAATTACCCTTCTCAGATCTCCCTTACACGTCTTCATGACCCGGTCGTCTGCGCCCGGGAATGCTTTTTTGATAGACTCATATGTCATTACTGGAAAATCCCAATTCACAATTTCAAAACAAAGTTTGACAGGAATCTGGGAAGTGATGACGAACATTCCGTTTGTGGGGACTGACCGAATCTCCCGGAGGCCGGCCAGGTCGCAGACCGTTTCATATTCATCGAGAACGACTGATACACCTGTTCCCTTTATTTTTTCAAGAAATCCCAATGTGTCTTGTTTGCTCTTGAGTATGTCGGCCGTGAGATGAACGCAAGGTACTAACACTTCGTTGACCAGCCATGTCTTGCCGACTCCAGGGGGGCCAACTATACAGACGGCCCGCCCCAACTTTGTAAAATCGTGGCTACTATTTTGTATATTGTTCTTAAGGAACCTATCCATGGAGGAAGAAGAGGATTCTCTTTCTAAGCAGGTCCTAAATATGATTTTAGAAAATAACGCAATTCGAGACACGGCCCTTCCGTTTGTTTGCGGCTACATAGTCATAAATATACTTATTATATGCTTGCTGATATACGTGGCTATCAGAATTTCTCTTTGATAATAGCATGACTATAAAACTATACAGATCTCGTAATAGAATCCATAAATTCATGGCCGTCTTTCCAGACGGTTCTGTTGTTCGGTTCGGTCGCGAGGGATATTCGGATTACACGAAGCACAAGGACAAGGAGAGAATGACGCGATACTTGGTTCGGCACCGGAAGCGTGAGAACTGGACCGCTTCGGGTGCCAAGACGGCTGGGTTTTGGTCGCGCTGGGTTTTATGGTCCGAGCCATCTCTCCATCAGGCGATAAAACAAACTGAACGTATTTTGAAAACTAAAATTAAACTAATTTGAAAAGGCCAGACCACCGAGGCCAGATTGGATCCTAAGAATATTATAGTTTATGGCAAACATTTGCTGATTTCTCGGGGCCACGGCGGTGACGCCCGTTTTGAGAGTCAGCGAACACTCGGCCATGTCGAGCCGGGAGAAATTGCACGACCCGCTCGGCTGGAGGTCCTCTGGCCGCAGAGCGAACGAATAGACGTATATGCCCGCCATGGGATTTCCCGAGTTATACTGATAAGGCTGATACTGATTGAAATACTTGCCAGCCTGGGGCTCAAAGCGACGCTGACCGTTAAACATCAGGTAAAAATCATTCAGAGGGCCGACGGTCGTGTAATCAGTCGCGCGCATGCCCTCATCTCCATCCTCAGACAAGAAAATCTGAGCCTCTACGGGACAGCCGGAGTGCTGTGGATGCGTGAGCGTCGAAGAACCGCATGTCATTGTTGCTGCTGAATAAATATTCGATGTAAAATTCCAAAGAGAATTGGGATTATTGGTGGTATCCTGATACTGATAGCACCACACAATCTCTTTGACTGGGTGGTTGTAGTTGAGTCGAATAATACTCGGAGAGTTTTCACCGACAGAAGATACTCCATCGCCCGCGATGTGCTGTACCTGCTCGATCAGGTATTCATGGGGTTTCTTGGCGAACATCTCGCGCTCGGATGTATCTAGGAAGATGTAGTTCGACCATACAGAGAAATTATTAGTCCCAAAATAGGTGTTGTAATTTGAACTCAACGTGAAATCTATGCGGACCTCGTGATACTGAAGCGCGATGAGTGGAAGGTATAGGCCTGGATGTTTATTGAAGAAAAAGAGGAGCGGGAGATATACATAAGATGTAGACTTCTGCGGGCCATTATTAATAACAACCGGCGAGGTCGTCATCTTTCCCCAGGATATGCGCTTGGTCTCGTCTAGGAACACCTCGGAATAGAGGCGAAACCACAACTGAAAATGACGGTCGATGCTCTGGCCCCCTATGAAAAGCTCGACCTGCGAAAAGGCCCGTTCGGCGACCCAGCACATATCTGGAGCGGTCGGATAGTTGTTGGTCACGAGAGGGCTGTAATCGGGGTAACCAAACCCACCCGAATAACCAGGGATACCATAGTAAGTTGCAGTAATATCCTGGTTCGATTGAAGCTGCACGAACATATCACCGATAAGATCACCGTTGCGCCTGACAGTCACCGACATGAGGCTTCCGTTGCCGAGAGACCCGTTAACAGTCTGCTTGATCGTTTCCATAGCAAAATTAGTGTAACGCTTATATGCAGACTTGAAAAAGGTCACCTTAGGTTCACCCGTCAGGTAGACGTCCTGGGCTCCATATGCCACGAGTTGAAGAAGTGCTCCAGACATATATAACTATCAAACATTTAATTCCGCGTAATCACCCCGCGATGATTCTGACCTTTGAAAGAGGCGCGCGAAAAGACATGGCGGCTTTTGAGGAGTCTCTTTATCTGTATGAAGATGATTCCCGCTTATGTGTGCTGGATTTCCTTGCTCGACCGTCTTTAAAAATTCCAAGAAACATTCACTCACAAATTCTCCCCCCTTGCTGGTTCTTTCTTTGACAGGCACGCAAATCTCTCGAGCAATTTTGAGTGAAATTTTGTTAAAAGCCATAGCTGACCGAAGCGATACATTCATCTTTTCGTTCACTTTGAGATATAGTTGGACCGAGCCGGCCACTCCGACGCTCGCTGAGAGGACTGAATTTACTATAGAAACATACACTTGGCCCACAAATTGATTAAGTATTACAGCACACAGTGAATTGATGGCCGATAGAACAATTATCGGTATATTAAATCGACGCGCGAGGGATTCATAATACTCATAGTCTTCCATATTCCGTGTATAGAGTTCTCGACACTGTGTTTCCATGAATTGTACGTAAGTATTCTCGTGTTCGTTCCAGCTCATATAATATAAACTTAACATATTATAATGCTCGCGCTCGCTTTCATACTTGCCCTGACAGGCATAGAATCTCATAAACTCATTAATCCTCCCCCAGCACCCCCGACGCCTCCTCCTTCACCGCCCAGACCACCTTCGACACTCACACCAAATATAGCATACGTTAAATCCACTAACGCGTCTTCAGGTTTGAACCTCATAAAAAACCCCGTAAGATTTAACTACAGTGCTGATTTAGATTTAGCACCTTATAAAATGTGCTCCGGGGAAGCTGGGAACGTATGGATGTCAGATAGCAAAGATAGCGCTCCATGGTTCAGTATTAATCTCGGAGCCTTTTACAGTATATCATACGTCAAGATATACAACAGATATGACTGTTGCCAAGGGCGCATGTATCCTTTAACGGCCTGTTTAGGCATAAATTGTTTTAACGCCAGAAATCCCAATGTACCTCTTATATACGAGGTTGCCCCAGTAGTATTTACAGGTCAAGTATTCAATATATCATTATCAGGTCCAACAAATTTATATGGTGATTCAGTTTTTCATATATGTGCTATATTTTTATACGGAATACGTGTGACTATACCCCCTCCTCCACCGCCAAGCCCCTCTCCCTTCCCTCCACCGAGCCCCCCTCCTCCTCTTCCGAGACCTCCGCCTCCAAGCCCCCCACCCCCGAGCCCACCTCTTCCTCCACCCCCGAGCCCACCTCCGAGCCCACCGCCACCTCTCCCTCCACCACCTCTCCCTCCACCCCCGAGCCCACCGCCACCTCTTCCACCGCCTCCGAGCCCACTGCCACCTCTCCCTCCGCCTCCGAGCCCACAGCCCCCGCTCCCACCTCTCCCTCCACCACCACTCCCACCTTTTCCTCCGCCACCTCTTCCACCTCCTCCACGTCCCCCGCCACCTCTTCCGCCGCCTCCGACCCCACCGCCTCTCGGAATTCCTGCTTATAATACAACAAATTATACTCTTCCAAACCCATGTAACGGAGCAGCCATGTCATGGTCTCCACTTGTAAACGAGACCATATGGGCTCATTTTGATTGCATAGACGCATCAAATCCTACAAGCATACAATTATCCCCATGTAACGGAAATAGTTCGAGTCAACAATGGAAATGGAATTCTACTGCAGGAAATTGGACCATAAAAGGACAGCTACAACTTTATAACGCAACAGGGACGAACAATTGTTTAGGGTCTAATTCAGTGGGCGGTTATCAATTGAAGAGTTGTACGTTGGCTCCTTTTATTTATTGGGCCGGTAATGGAACATTCATCGACAGCAACAGCAGCACATGTTTAACAGCGGTGAACGGCAGTTTTCTTAAAAACGCAACGTGTTCTGTATCAGGTGGGTGGCAAGTGTGGGATCCTGTGTGTCTCCCGTTTCCGCCCCCTTCACCTCCATCACCACCTCCGCCTCTTCCTCCTCCAGGCCCCCCGCCTCCTCCTCCGAGCCCCCCGCCTCCTCTCCCGCCTCCTCCAAGCCCCCCGCCACCGAGTCCCTCGCCACCGAGCCCCCCTTTTCCTCCACCACCGAGTCCCCCGCCGCCG